>Ga0114931_10001545_pt1 | contig 29392 bp, 22 predicted proteins | sample 2SBtaG_FD_89579 | JGI IMG/M metagenome (GOLD analysis project Ga0114931, IMG submission 89579) | Deep subsurface microbial communities from Kolumbo volcano to uncover new lineages of life (NeLLi) - 2SBTROV14_V59a metaG | ecosystem: Environmental > Aquatic > Marine > Volcanic | place: Kolumbo... | reverse complement strand
GTTGGTTATTATACTGTAAACTATATTCAGGACGGGTCAACGCATCACGCATCACGCATCACGCATCACGAACCGAGGCTTTTCAATGAAGAAAATACTATTTCCAGCATTGACACTCTTACTTGCACTATCTGCCTGCAACGCACCGACGCCCACACCGACGACGCTCCCCACCGACACCCCGACGCCCGTCGCTGCGGCAACCGACACCCCACTGCCTGCGCCCACCGACACCCCCACCCCCGAACCGGAAATTGTGGGCAACACCCCGCTGGTCATCAGCCAGGTGATGGCGGGCGACCACGATTTTGTGGAACTGTACAACGCCCAACCCGACCCCATCAACCTGAATGGCTACCGGCTGGTGTATCAGTTGGGCACAACCCAAACAGATTTGCTCGTGTTCACTTTTGATGGCGATTTTTGGCTGTCGGGTTATCATCACGCGCTGTTGGTGCGAGATGGCGACGATGTCGGCATTCGCGCCGATGGCACGTTTGAACAACAGTTGAACATCAAAACCGGCGGCATTGGACTGTACGACCCCGCCGGCAATTTGGTGGATGCGGTGGCGTGGGGGAAAGCACCCGCTGCGCTGACCGAAGGCTCGCCATTGGATGCAATGCCGAAAGATGCCGCTTTCGAGCGGCTGCCCGGCGGCGATGGCGGTAATTTTACCGATACCGACGACAACGCCGCCGATTTCACCGTCACCGCACCGAACCCCCGCGCTTCCATCGGTAGCCCGTTGCCCGCGCCGAAACACCCGCTGGCGGTGCGCCTCATCGCGCCGGATAGCGCAGAGCCGGGGCAAACCTTCGATTATCAATTGCAGGTAGAAAATCGCACGGGACACGATTTAGCCGGTTTGAGTGTGACGCTGCCACTGCCCGCCGACCTGACCATGCAGAATATATCGGATGGCGGTACGGCCGCCGGAAACGAAATCCAATGGACGGTGGACGCGCTGGCGGATGGCGAAAGCCTGACCCGCGCGGTCACGGTGCAAGCCCCGTGGACATATACCACCTTCCGCGTTGACCATTACCAGGTTGACGGTTCCGACCTGCCGCACCCCGCGTTTGGCGCAGCGGCGATAACGGATATTACCGGTGGCGTGGTGCCCATCGCTGTGGCGCGCACCCTGCCCGGCGGCACGCGCGTCACCATCGAAGGGGTAGCCACGATGTACACCGGCGGCTTTTATGCCGGCGGCGGCAACACCAAATTTTACATTCAAGATGATACCGGCGGCATTCAGGTGCAGTGTTTCGGTGAGGACGGTCCTCTGCCGACTGTAAAACTGGGCGACCGGGTGCGCGTCAGTGGCGAAATCACCGTGTATCGTGATTCGCTGGAAATTATCCCCGCGACCCTGCCCGCCGATGTGGAAATTGTCGAGACGGCATCGGAACTTTCGCCGGAAAAAGTTGCCATTGCCGATATTCCCGGTTCTGATTTGGCAGGAAAATACGTTTCCGTTACCGGAAAATCCACCCGTATTGAAGAGTTTACGTACAGTTACGAACTCGATTTGATGGATGATGCGGGCAATACGCTGCTGGTGTATGTGGATAAACTGACCAACCTGACCACCGATGATTTGGATGTCGGCAATTTGTACACCGTTGCCGGTGTGCTGGAATACTATCAGGGTAAATGGCAGTTAAAACCGCGTGCCGCAACCGATTTCCGCGAAGTTTACCCGCCGATTTTGCGGGTAGAATTGAACGCGCCGAACACCGTTCAGCCCGGCGAAACGCTGGAATACGCGCTCACGGCGTTTAACCATACCGATGCACAGCTGACGCACGTCACGCTTCGCAGTCCCATCCCCGCCGAATTGAACGAAATTTCCGATGGCGGCGTGCAGGATGGCGACACCATCAAATGGGAAATTCCCGCGCTGTCCGCCGGCGATTCTTTCACCGGGCATTTCTCGGTCATCGCCCCCGCCGATGCCGAGCAGATTGTGAATGACGGCTATCAAGCCACCGCGCAAGAATTTGATGCCCCCGCCACCGGTCCCGCTTTCCGCACGTTCATCGGCGATAGCGTGCCCATTTGGGCAATTCAGGGCGACGGCGAAAAATCGCCGTACACCGGCGCGGATGTGACCACCACCGGCATTGTCACTGCTGTGTTCGACCGCGACCAGATTCCCGGCTTTTTCATTCAAGAAACCGTCACCGATGATGACCCCGCCACCAGCGAAGGGCTGTTCGTTTGGAATGAAACGGGGATGGCGCAGGTTTCTGTCGGTGATAGCGTGCGCGTTTCCGGCACGGTGAAAGAGAAATCCGCTCAAACGCAGATTCAACTTTCGGCGGTAGACGTGCTGTCGCCCCGGCAGAATTTACCCGCCGCCGTGCCGCTCAATCCGCCCGCGGCTGAAGATGCCGCCGCCACGTATTTTGAATCGCTGGAAGGGATGCTGGTCAGTGTGGATAATGCACTGGCGGTCAGCCCCGTTTCCAAATACGGCGAAACAAATGTGGTACTGAAGAGCACGGGCGTGGACAGAATTTACAAAAATGACCCGAACCACGGTTTGCTCATTACCATTGATGAAGGCAGTTGGACGGAAAATTACAGCGATAATCCCGCTGACCTGCCGTGGCGCATCGCCACCGGCTACACGGTGAGCAATGTGTTGGGCCCGCTGGCATACACCTTCGGGCAATATAAAATTGAACCACAATTGCCGCTGAACATCCAACCCGGCGCGCTGGAACGCCATCCCACCTTGCCGGAAGTCGGCACGGACGGGTTCAGTATTGCCACCTTCAACGCCGAAAACTTCTTCGATGCGCTCAGCCCCAATCCCAGCGACCCGCCATTGCCCACCCCGAAAGAATATCAGCACAAAGCGTTGAAAGTTGCCAATGCCATCGCCGCAATGGGTTACCCGACCATCATCGCCTTTGAGGAAGTGGAAAATGTGAAGGTGCTGGAAAAAGTAGCCGCGCAAACACCGCTGGCGGGGTATGATTATCAGCCGGTGCTCATCGAAGGGATTGACAGCCGCGGCATTGATGTGGGCTATTTGGTGCGCGGCGACCGCGCTACGGTGGAAAATGTCGAATTGCGGTTGGACGATGCAGGCTATTTCACCCGCGGTCCGCTGGTGATGAAAACCACCATCGCCACCGATGGCGGCGACGTGACACTGTATACCATCGCCAACCATTTCGTTTCGATGGGCGCGGGCTTCGATGCGACCGAGCCGCGCCGGGTGAAACAAGCGGAATGGAATGTGAAATTGGTGCAGGAAATTCTGGCGGATGACCCCGAAGCGCACATTGCCATTTTGGGCGATTTGAACACCTTTTTCGATACGCCGTCCATCCGGGTTTTCCGCGATGCCGGTTTGGTGCACGCCTTCGACTCGCTGCCTCCGAAAGAACGCTACACCTACATTTTCCAGGGGGAATCGGAAACGCTGGATCACGTTTTGCTCACGCCGAATCTGGCTGAAATGATGACCCGCGTGCAGCCATTGCACATTGATGCCGACTTCCCGCTGGCCGCACCGACGGACGACTCGCCAACCCGCACCAGCGACCACGACCCGGTGGTGGTGTGGTTTGCCAATGCAAAATGAAAAAGGCAAAATGAAAAATGAAGGCGCAAGACTTAAAATTTGAAACTTGAGACCTGAAACTTGAAACCTGAAACTCGAAACATCATCATCACCGGCTTTATGGGCACGGGAAAATCTACCGTCGCGCCACTGCTGGCAGATGCACTCGGCTGGGCGTTTGTGGATATGGATGCGCTCATCGAACGGCAGGAAGGGCGTACCATCCGCGAAATCTTCGAGACGGCGGGCGAAGCGTATTTTCGGCAGTTGGAAACCGATTTGTGCCGCGAATTGAGCAGCCGGCGCGGACAGGTCATCGCCACCGGCGGCGGGACGCTGGTTAACCCGCACAATCTGGCGATTGTCTCGCCGCAAAGCGTGGTCATCTGTTTGGATTGCGCCCCTGACGTGCTGTGGCAGCGGCTTTCTGCCGCCACCGACCGCCCGATGCTCGATGCGTCGGATGCACGGGCGCGGCTCGAAGCGCTGTTGGCGGAACGCGCTCCGGCGTATGCCCGCATTCCGCACCATATTGACGTGACCCGGCTTTCGCCCGCAGAGACTGTCTCGGCGGCAATGGAAATTTTGGCACGTGATGCGTGAAACGTGATGCGTGATGCGTAAAACGTAAAACGTGAAACTTTGAACCTTGAACCTTGAACTTTAGACTTGAAACCCGGAACCGAACCATGACAACTATTCCCGTAAAAACCCCTTCGGGGGAATATCCTATCTACATTTATGATGGCGTGCTGGCTGATACCGGCGCAAAACTGCGCGAGCGCGGCTTTGCCGGAAAATGTGCTATTGTCACCAACCCCACGGTGGGACAGCATTACACCGAAAAACTGACGGTATCACTCACCGAAGCCGGATTTTCGCCGATAGTGTGCGAGATTCCCGACGGCGAGCAGTACAAAACGTTGGCAACCGTTGCCGGGCTGTACGACCGGTTTTTGGCAGCGGGGCTGGAACGACAAAACCCTGTGCTATCGCTGGGCGGTGGCGTTACGGGCGATATTGCCGGTTTTGCCGCGGCAAGTTATCTGCGCGGTGTGCCCTTTGTGCAAATTCCAACCAGTTTGCTGGCAATGGTCGATGCCAGTGTCGGCGGTAAAACCGGTGTGGATTTGCCGCAGGGCAAAAATCTGGTTGGTGCATTCAAACAGCCGGAAATGGTGCTGATTGACCCGCTGGTACTGGAAACGCTGCCCAGTGCGGAGTTTCGCTCCGGGCTGGCAGAAGTGGTCAAACACGGTATCATCGCCGATGAAAAATTGTTTGAAAAACTGCGCGCCGGCGAATTCACACTCGATTGGATGATTGCTGCTGCCGTGCAAGTAAAAGTTTCGGTAGTGCAGGAAGACCCGTTTGAAAAAGGCCGGCGAGCGGTGCTCAATTTGGGGCACACCTTCGGGCACGCATTTGAAACGCTGTCCGATTTTCAACTGCGGCACGGCGAAGGTGTGGCGATGGGCATTGCCTGCGCGGCACGGCTGGCACAATCGCTGGGGCACTGTTCACCCCAAACCACCGAGCGCATCATTGACACGCTGGCATTCCTCGATTTACCCACTGAACCCCCACAACATTCCTTTGAGAGAGTGTGGGCGGCAATGGGGGCAGACAAAAAGAAAATGGCGGGCAAATTGCGATTCATCCTGCCCCGCGCCATCGGTGATGTGGACATTTTCACCGATGTGCCGGAAACTGTGGTACAATTAATATTGGAAGGATGAAAATATATCACAAATGACAAAAATTTTGCTTTTAAATGGACCCAATTTAAACCTGCTCGGTACGCGCGAACCGGAAATTTACGGTTCGCTGACGCTGGATGACATTGCCCGCCGAGTGTCGGAGGCGGCGACAGCACGTGGCGCAACAGTGCGCGCATTCCAATCGAACAGCGAGGGCGCACTGATTGACGCCCTGCACGATGCCCGCACGTGGGCAGACGGCGTAATTTTCAACCCCGGCGCATATACCCACACTTCGGTTGCCCTGCGAGATGCCATCGCCGGCACGGGGTTGCGGGTGGTAGAAGTACATCTCAGTAACATTCACGCCCGCGAGACATTCCGGCATAAAAGTTTGCTTGCGCCGGTGTGTGTCGGGCAAATCAGCGGCTTCGGTTGGCGGGGCTATCTGCTGGCGTTAGAGGCATTACTATCGGAGCGAGACGGCGAATGACCGATACAATATCACCCATAAACCGAATTTTGGACGGCGGTGCGGCAGGAATGCTGCGTGCGGCGGTAGAGGATGTTTTTGCGGTGGCTGCGCTGCGTGTGCCGCCAAAAGAGCCGCAGGGAACCATTATTTTTGAAGGCGAATTGTTGCATCCCGATTCGGAATATGTTTATGCCACCATTGCCGAGCGGTGGCGGCGATTGGAATACACCCCGATGCTGCGACGCGGCAGCACCGCCATCGAATTGGTGGCGATGCCGGGAGTCATTCGCCCCAAACCGAGCAACCCGTGGATAAACCTGATTCTTTTCATCGTGACTGTCATCTCGGTGCTGGCGGTGAGTGCCGTCAACGAGGGGGTCAATCCGCTGGAAAACCCCGCCGGACTGCTGAAAGGTTTGCCATTCACGATTGCATTTTTGGCAATTTTGGGCACGCACGAATTTGGACATTATTTTGCGGCGCGATACCATAAAGTTGCCGTGACGCTGCCATATTTTATTCCATTCCCGACCATTTGGGGCACGTTTGGCGCGTTCATTCAACTGCGCTCACCGACAATCACCCGCAAGCAATTGTTCGATGTGGGCATTGCCGGTCCGCTGGCGGGGCTGGTGGTTGCCGTGCCGGTACTCATCATCGGGCTGATGAAATCCACAGTAGAGCCGTTGCCGCCCGGCGGCGGGTTCATTATGGAAGGCAATTCCATTTTCTACTGGCTGGCAAAATGGATTATTTTTGGGCAAGCATTACCTGCCAACGGGCTGGATGTGTTTTTGCATCCGCTGGCGTGGGCGGGCTGGTCGGGGCTGCTGGTGACGGCATTCAACCTGTTCCCCGTGGGGCAACTGGATGGGGGGCACGTGGCGTATGTGCTTTTTGGACGCGCCACAAAAACGGCAGGGTATGTGGTGGTTGCCGCCATGGTGGTTATTGGTATCTTTTTTTGGCAAGGCTGGTTTTTTTGGGCACTGTTGATTGTACTGGTCATTGGGGTGGGGCATCCACCACCACTGAACGAACTCGCACCCATCGGTCGTGGGCGAAAACTGCTCGGGTATGCCACAATTTTGATATTCATAGTACTATTTACCCCCGCACCTCTAACTATTTTGTAACCTAAAATATGTGCAAATCACCTTTAAATGGGCTATAATGGAAAAGGTGAGTTCTGCCTGCCACAGATGTTTGGGTTTCAAACCGACAAATCACATTTTGATGAAAATTTATCTTAAAAGGAGGAGGTTTCCCCATGCGATTCACTCGTCTTCTTTCTGCGTTGCTATTGATTGTAATGGTATTATTTTTGCTGCCGATTGTTGCTTTGGCACAAAGTCCGACAGTAGTTATCAACGAGGTAATGTACGATGCCGCCGATGAATGGGTGGAACTGTATGTGGCTTCGCCTCCGGGCGATATGTCGGGCTGGACATTGCGAGATACGGCAGGCAATACATACACCTTCCCGTCATTCACGCCGAGTGCCGGTGATTTCATCGTTATCCATACCGGCCCGGGCACTGATGATTTAACGCCGCCGGTGTATGAACTGTATTGGAATCGTGGTTCTGGCGTTTGGAACAACACCGGCGACGAGATTCTATTGAGTGATGCATCTGCGGTTGGTGTGGATTATATCGCTTACGAAGGGGCATCAGTGACCATCAATGGCTCGCTGGGCTGGACGGGCCCGAACCCCACGGCTACGTCCGGTAATCCCATCGCGTTGAACGACTTGGGCGTGGATACCGATTCCGGTGCTGATTGGCACGAAGTTTTGCCACCCGCCACGCCGAGTGATGCCGCAGCTGCGAATTGGTTGCTTGCCCAACAAGATGCTTCGGGTGGGTTTCCGTGGACGCCCGGCGGCAGCGTAACCAATAACACGCAGGGACCCACGGCGCAAGCGGAACTGGTGGCATATTCACAGTTGAAGAACACTGTTTATCTGGATTCAGCCGTTGCTACCGGCGACTATCTGGTTCCAAATTACCCCCGCTCATACTCTGATGGCGACCCGCGTTTTGCCACCCACGACCCGCTTTTCTTGGAAAAACTGAGTGTTATCTCCAACACCGCAACTTATGCCGATTTTGTGCAAACGAACTTCTGGGATGAATTGACTGCCGGTACCTACGGCGAATCTAATGACCAAAATGCGGCGGCGTATGCCGCATCAGTAGTAGATACCCGTGCGGGTCAGGGGTTGGTCGGGATGTCGCCGTGGGATGTGGCAGCGTTGCCCATTGCCGCCGATATGGCAGGCGAAACCGCCATTCGCGATTATTTTATGAGCGCAGGCGTGCTGTATGGCTTAAACCAAACCAATACGGGCGACACGTATGATTTGCTCGGTGTGGCGGGGGCAGTATGGGCATCTGCCGAAACGGGGGTCGACCTTGACCCCACTACCGGCGAATTTGCCGCCGACAATACCACTGCCGACCTTGCCGCGCGGTTGGCCGCCGCCCAACTGACCAATCGCGGCGACCATACCGGCGGCTGGGCCCCGCAATTTCCGGCGACACCACCGCGGTTCACCCGCACGGTGACCGGTACTTGGCAGGTTGGTTTTGGAAACGCTTTTGAAACTACTCTGACCAAGCAATTTAATAATGTCACCACCGATGCCATCAGTTTTACAATGCGTTTCAACATTGAACAAAATTGGGATTACGGGCAGGTGCTCGTTTCCACCGATGGGGTGAATTTTACATCACTGGCGGGAAACTATACCACCACCAGCGACCCCAATGGAAACAATCCGGGCAATGGCATCACCGGTTATGAAACGGGTGATGCGGCAGTCACCGAAACGATGACCATTCCGGGATTTGTTTCGGGGAACACATACTGGGTGCAATTCAAATTTATTGCCGATGCCGCTTCATCGGGCAATGGCGGTTCAGCGTTGCCCTTCAACTGGGAAATTGACAACATCACGGTCAACGGCATCACCGATGATGCCAGCAGCGATAATGACTGGGTGGTTGATGCCCGTGCCGTGCAAAATGCCGATACGCAAGCTACAGCATATTCAGTGATGGCACTGCAAGCATTCGACAGCACGCTGTATCACGACCAAATTGCACAAGGTGTGGCATACCTGCGCCGAATGCAAACGACATCCGGGCAAATATTGGAATATCCGGGGGCTTTGCCGTCAGCCGCAGGCAGTGTCGAGGTTCACGCCGAAGCCCAGCGCGCGCTCATCGCCACCGCACCGAATGCGGTTTGTGTTGATGATGATTTTGTCGCTGCCAATTTTGGCGATGCACTTGATGGCTCTGCGTGCGGGATGGGCACAGTGATTTTTGGGTATGATGCTTTTGCCACCATCGCTGACGGCGTTGACGCTGTTGCCGCAGCCGGGACGGTCAATGTCGCCGACGGGCGTTACCCGGAAACCATTGATTTCACCAAAAACGTGACCATCGCCGGGCAAAGCGAAACAGGGGTGGTCATTGACACCCATACTTTCAACAGTTATGGCTTGCATGCTCACGGCGATACGGTAGATGTGACGTTGCGGAATTTCACACTCATCGGGCCGATGCCGGTGAGTTTCGGCTACGGCATTAAAATTGCGGGCGACAATGCTCGTGCCACCATCGAAAATGTGACCGTGACCGACAGCGGGCGTTCCGGTATCGACCTGAATGGGCTGGCGGCAGTCACCATCACCAACGTGACCGCGCTGAATAACGGCGGTGTGGGACTCGCGCTGACCGATAGCAGTAACGCCACCATCAGCGGGTTGACCACAGACGGCAATGCGTGGGGCGGCGCGGCAGTGTACGTGTACGGGCAATATTACACCCTCGGCTCCGATAATGTAGTTTTCAGCGGCACAAATACCTTTGGTGAGCTTGGTGCGCTGGCGTTGCAGGCGACGCCACCTGTTACATTGTCAGCCATTACCAACCTTACTTTGCCCGCCGAACTTTCGTATAGTGGGCAAGTGTTGGGAGCGGAAAGCTTTGGCATTGGTTACACCGTTAATTTAGCCAATGCGCTAACAGTGGCTATATCGAGCACGCAAGGATTGCCGCCAATTCCACATCCGTTGCCAACCTATGTTCGTGCACTGAAACCGGACGATTATACGATTACTCAAGGGAACGAAAAACTGGCAACCGGCGATTTTTACGTCGCCGAGGGGATGAGCATTCAAACTGCGGAAATCGCCGCGAGCGATGGCGACACCATCCACGTGCTGGATGGTACATTCCCGGAATCGGTGGCGATTACGACCAACCGGCTGACAATTGACGGCGCAGGCGAAACCCAAACCACGCTTGCCGGTACGGTAGATTGCACAACCAGCGCCGGCAGTGTCGGTGGCATGACCATCACATCGAATATCAGCGGTACCACCATTTCCAATATGACCATCACCGGTTTTGATGATGGCATTCAAATGTTTGGCGGCCCCATCACCAACACGCTCATCAGCAATACGGCAACCATTTCCAACTGCCGGCACGGTATCTACAGCAGCGCATCGGCGGGGGTAAACGGGCTGACCCTGCGCGGCGTGACATCATCATACAACAATTCGGTGGGGCCCCAACGATATGGTCGCGGCATCTGGGTTATCAATGGCGCAAAACAGAATATCACCATCGAAAATAGCACTTTCAATAATAACCGTTTGGTCGGCATTGATATCAGTGATGGCAATGTTACCGATTTGCACATCAGTAACAACACCGTTCAAAATAATGGCGATTCCGGTATTGCCGTGCTGGGTGCGCAGGGTGCAGGCGCGACGTTGGTTTCCGATAACACGGTGACGGACAACGGGCGTTTCGGTATTGAGATTAAAAATTCTACCGGCAACGGGGCGGATAGCGGCGCGGGCAGTGTGGTTGTCTCTGCGAATACCGTTTCGCGCACCACTGCCGCCACCGATGTGCGCGATTATGCCGGTATCGCGGTTTTCCGTCGCTTGCCTGACCCCCTGTTCAACGCCGACCAACCTTCGGGGGTGATGATTACCGGCAATATCGTCAGCGGCTATCATGCCGATGCACCGGCTTCAACCGGCGAAGGCTTCGGTATTGTGGTGGAAGGTGAAAATCACACGGTGGCAAACAACACACTCACTGATAATGATGTTGGCATTCAGGCGCAAGCGGGCAATCCGGGATTGAACGACCAAAATACACCATACTTCGACCGCGGAGATGCAACTTCCACGGCGAATTTGACGGTGTCGGGCAACGCGGTATTCGGCAATGGCGAAGGGATACGCACCATCGGCGCAGTGGCGGGTACATTCACCGACAATCTTGTTTATGCCAACAACACCAACGGTGTGACGGTTTTGGATGCGGCGAGTGCCGCCGGTGTGACGGCTACCGGCAACCAAATTTGCGATAACGGTGCGTTGGGCATCGAAAATCAATACATCACCAATACCCTGACCGCCACCGGCAACTGGTGGGGCGCAGTCGATGGTCCCGGCCCCGTTGCCGCCGGTCATGGCGATGAAGTGAGCGCGGGGGTGGATTACAGCAGTTTCGTCACCACCCCGCCGACCACCGGGCCGTGCCAAACTGCCAACCTGACCATCGCCAAAGTGACCGACCCCGCCACCGGTGAAACGGGTTTCACCTTTGGCGGCGACTTGGGCGAGTTTTCGCTGGATGATGGCGGTAGTCAAATTTTCCAACTGGCGCCGGGCAGTTACACCATCACCGAATCGGTTAAATCGGGATGGGAATTGACGGACGTTTCCTGCACGATGGATGCGTCACCGGAGATGAACGGTGTTTCGCTGGATGTGGCGCGCGGCGATGCCGTAATCTGCACCTTCACCAACGACCCGCTCCCCGCGATTACCGTCGGTAAAACGGCGGCGGCGACAATTTTGCCCGAACCGGGCGGCACGGTGACCTTCACTGTGCGCATCACCAACACCACCGCCGAAAGTGTCACGCTGACCAATTTGACCGACGATGTGTATGGCGATTTGAACGGGCTGGGCACGTGTGCCACCGGCGCGAGCATTGTCGGTAATGGCACATATGAATGTGCTTTCAGCGGGGCGGTATCGGGCAACGCCGGAGATACGCTCACCGATACGGTTTCGGCGACGGTTGCCGATGGCGAAAGCAATACGGCTGCGGCAAACGACAGCGCATCGGTAACCCTGACGGATGTGCTGCCAACCATCACTGTGGCTAAAACCGTCACGCCCACGGTGCTGCCGGTTGGCGGCGGCGTGCTCACCGTCACGGTGACGGTTGCCAACACAAGTGTCGAACCGGTCTATTTGGTGTCGCTGTACGATGACAATCTGTACCGCACATTGGATGGCAATTTGAATGGCGTTGGCAGTTGTGCCGTGGGGCAGTGGATAGCGGTGAATGGCGATTATCAGTGTGTGTTCACCCAAACGGTCAGCGGTGCGGCGGGCGATGTGCGGAACGATAAAATTACCGCCAGCGCCATTGATGACGAAAACAACATCGTCACCGCCGATTCGACCGCGGGTGCAGTGGTCAACACCCCGCCGGCATTCACTTCCACACCACCGTTGACCGCCACCGTTGGCGTGCCGTATACCTACACCGTCACCGTGACAGACGTCGATGGCGATGCCGTCAGCCTCACCGCGCCGACGTTGCCCGCGTGGCTTGCCTTCACCGATAACGGCGATGGCACGGGCACGCTCAGCGGCACGCCCGCCGAGGGTGATGTCGGTGTGGGGGCGGTGGTATTGCTTGCCCGTGACGGGATAGACGAGACGGTGCAGCAATTCGATGTTGCCACCGGTTCAGCACCGGCACCCGATACACGTACATACATTTATCTGCCGCTGGTAATGAAATGATATTGTTTCTGTGATGCGTGAAACGTGATACTGTATCGCGTTTCACGCATCATTTGCCAAGAATAGACCTCTTGCAAAAGCACTCTAAATTTACTTTCTCACCTTGCGCACCTTAAAATTTAACAAGGTTTGATATTTCATTTTAACGATTTTACCCCTTCCGTGATTCAAGGGGTTTGGAAATTATGTCATTGCGAGGCTCGTTTTTTGTGCTGAAGCAATCTCCGTGGGCATAATTTGAGATTGCTTCGCTTCGCCCGCAATGACAGACCCCCTAAATTCCCGGAGACCCAAAAGATTCAACAAGCTCTTTGGAAGGATTACGGTGATTGTGATACAATCTTGATAGAACTGTTTTTCGCCGCTCGTTCATATAATTTACAGGAGAATATGATGAGAATTCGGGGCTTGTTTGCTGCAATGATTGTGCTTGTTCTGTCGCTGGCATGCGGTATCAGTAGCGCACCGACTGCCGACATCATCGAGGCAACGGTTGCTGCTGCTGTGGCGCAAACCGCCGCCGCGCAAAAACCCACTGATACACCGCCTCCACCCTCTGCGACCCCAAAACCCGCCGAACCAACCGCTACCGCACCTGCTCCCGATATGGATGCCACGGTTGCTGCTGCTGTGGCGCAAACCGCTGCCGCACAGAAACCGGCTGCCACCCCAACCGAACCGCCCGCCTCTGCTGCGGATATATCATTTTTGCCGTATGACGACCCCGCCGGATATTTCAGTGTTTCTGTACCCGATTTGTGGAAAGCGCAATCGGAAGATGGCACGCTGGTGCTGTACAACCCCGACGACACGGCAGCGGTGATTATCGCTGCGGTGGATGACAATACCAGCACCACAGATGATTTGATTGACAACGGCAAAACCTTCCTCAACGCCTTTTTTGCTGATTGGGCGGATGTTGAATTTACCGATACGATAACCGATGCGGACAATGCCCTTGCCGCGCTGAAATTTACTGCCGCCGCCGACGGCACTGATTATCAGGGTGGCTTGATTGTTTATTTGCGCGGTAACGTGGGCTATTATGAACTTCATTTCGCCGAAAGCAATATGTTTGATGCTGATGCGAAAATGATTGACCCCAATGTGAAACTTGTGTGGGATACCATCCTCAATGATTTTACCCCCACTCCGCCCGAAACGCTCGCTGCCGCGCCCACTGCTACCTCCACCCCCACCGCCGCGGCATCCGGCGGCGTTTACAAACTGGCTTTCGCCCGTTGGGATGGCGGCAAACACGATTTATATATCGCCAACACCGATGGCGGCGGCGAGAAATTTCTGCTGGAACGCGCCGCGGGGCCTTCGTGGTCGCCCGATGGCACGACGCTGACATTCTACGGTGAAGAAGGGGTTGACCGCCAAATTAGAAACGGGGTGGAATATATCGTTTCCGGTATCACTGATGGTATTCTGTGGATGACCGTCGCCAATTTTCCTAACGACATCACCAAAGTGGAAATCGGGCAATTCACCCGCGAAGGGAGCGGACGGTATGCGGATTGGTCAACCAACGGAGCGATGATCGCTTACGATGCCACCCACGGCGGGCCGGACCGTCGCATTTATTTTTTGGGCACCGACGATAACCAGCAATTTAACATTGAAATTTTGGGTGAACAACCGAGCTGGTCGCCCGACAATCAAAAAATCGTGTACCGCTCCGGACGCGACAACAAACAGGGTATTTGGATTTCCAACCGCGACGATTCCGGCGCACATCCCATCACCAATGAGGGCAGCGATTCGTTCCCTGCGTGGTCGCCGGATGGACGCAAAATTGCTTTCCACCGCGACAGCGGCGGCAATGTGGATATTTATGTGATGAACACCGACGGCAGCGGTGTCACGCGCCTCACTGCGGCGCAGGGACCCGACACCCTCCCGGCGTGGACACCTGACGGGCGCATCATTTTTCGCAGTGCGCGGTCGGGCAGTTGGGGTATTTACATTATGAACGCCGATGGCAGTGGGCAAAAGCAAATCGTCGCCAACGCCGACCCCGGCCCCGATTGGACTTTCGGTAAAATGGACGTGCGGTGAGTTTGTAAGTGGAGATTGGTTATTGGGGGTAATAACGTTGCAGTCGCCGATAGCCAATCTCCCATCGCCAATCAATACATCTCTGTATTTTCCCATCCTCTCTCCGGTGAGTATAATTCCCCCTATGATTGAAAATAAAGCTGTGGACAAATTGCGGACACTGGTCGCATCTGACAACCCGATAATGGCATTGCTGGGCGTGCTGATTGTGGTTCTCGCTGCCGGGACAATGGTGGGCATTTTGTTCGGTGGTTTGGGACCGATTTTTGCAATCGGGGTGCTGGGCGTGCTGTTGGCGGCATATTTAATGCTGCGCAGCACACAATGGGGGTTTGTGGCTTTGCTGGGATTGATTATTTTGCTGCCATACGCCGCTTTTCCGTTTAAAATCGGCTTCACCCCCACATTTTTGGATGCCATTTTGCTGGCATTGTATGGCGTGTGGTTTTTGCGCGTCGCCACCGGCACCGAAACCACATTCACCGCTTCGCCGCTGGGCGTGCCGATTTTCGCTTTTTTGGCGTGGGCAGTGGTGGCATTCATCGCCGGGCTGGCGCACACCTCGCTTTCGCCGACCATCTTGCGCAATTTTGCCGAAGTTCTGCTGGCAGTAATGCTGTTTTTCGCTGTGGTCAATCAAGTTAAAACCGTGGCGCAGTTGGAACAACTTTCGCAGGTGATTTTAATCAGCGGGGGGATAATGTCTGCGCTGGGCATCATCTTCTATTTCATCCCCGGTAATTGGACAATTGCCGTTTTGTCCAAATTGCGGGTGTTCGGCTATCCCACCGATGGCATCCTGCGCTACATTGAAGATAATCCCGAAAACCCGATGCGCGCCATCGCCACATCCATTGACCCCAACGCGCTGGGTGGGCTGTTGGTCATCCTCACTGTCATTGCTGTGGCATTTCTGTTTGCCAAAAAACCGGTACTGCCCCGCCGATACCTGCTGCTCATCACCGGTATGATGGGCATTTTGCTCTACCTCACCTATTCGCGCGGGTCGCTGCTGGGGGTGGTGGCGGCGTTGGGCGTGATGAGCCTGCTGCGCTATCGAAAATTACTGCTGTGGATGCTGATAGGGGCGGCGCTGATGCTGATTTTGCCGCAAACCCAACTTTACGTTTCGCGGTTTTTGGAGGGCATTCAGGGTGCAGACCTCGCCACGCAGATGCGGTTTGGGGAATATAAAGATGCGCTGACGCTCATCTCTCGCTATCCGCTGATGGGCGTCGGTTTTTCCGGCACACCCGATATCGACCTCTATCTTGGTGTGTCCAGCCTGTATCTGCTGATTGCGGAAGAAATGGGCGCGGTCGGTTTATCGCTCTATCTGTTGATTAGCGCTGTTTTTTTCACAGTGGTGTATCGCACATGGAAACGCTTGCCCGCCGGGCATCGGCTGGAAGCGCCGCTGATGGGATATTCGCTGGCGGTACTGGGGGCGATGGTCAGCGGCATTTTCGACCATTTTTTCTTCAATATCACTTTTACGCATTTAGTGGCGCTGTACTGGCTTTCGATGGGGTTGGCGATGGCGGCGGTACTTCGCGCCCGAGAAGAACTGGAGGCAGCCGATGACTGATTCGACACTGAAAGTAACCGGTTCATATAAAAATTTGAACGCGATTGCCCAATTTGTGACCGAATGGGCGCTAAAAGCCGAGTTGGATGAACGTACCATTCACGCGGCGCAAATGTCGGTAGACGAAGCATCTACCAACATTATTGCGCACGGCTACGGCGGCGAAGGCAAAGGCGATATTCAATTGGAATGCAAATTGGTGCCTGCCGGCTTGCAAGTCACTATCACCGATTTTGGACAACCGTTTCTGCCGGAATCGATGCTTGACCCCGCAGCTGATACCCCGCCGGAAACGCTTGCTGAAGGCGGGTTGGGGTTGTTTTTGCTTCGCCAACTGGTGGACGACCTTCAATTTGAGTTTGGCGACGAGCAAAATAAACTGATTATGATTTTGGAGAAACAAAATGACTGAAATACCGCTGACCACCGCCCCCCCAAAACCGAACCCCGCCGTGCTGGAAGAACGCTGGCTGCACAATGTGATGGTGCGCGTGCAATCGTTTCACGACCGCCCGCTGTGGTGGAATGCACTGACGCTGATTGTGATGTTCCGGCTGATTTTGGCGTTTTGGGAACTTTTTGCCCCGCCGATTGCTACTGCGGCAACGGTGATTTTCGTGGTGGCAGTGGGTGGCGATTTGCTGTTGCTGTGGTTACTGCCGCAGCGAAAAATCTCTTTTGGTCCGATTGAGCCGCAATTGCTGGTGATGATGGTTCCCCGTTTGCTGGTGACAGCGCTGGCGTTGGCACTGTCAACGTGGAATCAGCCGCTGGCATTGGGTGTTTTCTTCGTTTTGCAAGCTGCGGGGTCTGCGGCATACGTTTGGGGGATGGCAGTTGAGCCACAACGGATGGAACTGACCAAACTGGATGTTGTATCGCCGAAACTGCCCGCCGATGCGCCGCCAATCCGCCTGCTGCACATCAGTGATTTACACGTCGAGCGATTGACTCAGCGTGAAGAGCGGGTGCTGGAACTGATTGCGGAAGCTCACCCGGATGTTATCGTCATCACCGGCGATTTTTTGAACCTGTCATACAACAATGACCCCGAATCAATGGCGCAGGTGCGCAGTTTGCTGGCAAAAATTCACGCGCCGCACGGGGTTTTTGCCGTATTGGGCAGTCCGCCGGTGGATTTGCCGGAAATTGCCGCGGCGCATTTCGACGGCACGGAAATTACCCTGCTGCGCCACGATGCCCACACCCTCGATTTGGGCGATGGTCGGCGGTTGACGCTGTTGGGGATGGATTGCACGCACGATATGGCGTATGATGAACACCGATTTGAGGAATTGACGGCACAACTTCAAAATGGCGATGGTGCGCGGGTGCTGCTGTATCACTCACCGGAAATGATGCCATTTGTGCAAAAATTCGATGTGGATTTATACCTGTGCGGACACACGCACGGCGGGCAAGTGCGTGTGCCGGGTTACGGTGCAATCATCACCAGCGCCATCACCGGCAAACGGTACGAAATGGGACGTTACGATGAAAACGGCACGACCCTGTATGTCAGTCGCGGCATCGGGTTGGAAGGGTTGAGCGCGCCCCGTTTGCGGCTGTTCTGCCCGCCGGAAATGACGCTGGTAACCCTGCGTGGCGAGAATGCTCCAGCTTAAAACGAGTCAATCACCGCCACGCCGCTGTGCCGGAAATCTCCCATCGATTGCAGAATTTTTACCCCTTCCGCCAAATCAACGGTGCGACTGACCAACTTTTTCGGCTGGAGCTTGCCCGCAGAAATCATTGCCATCAAGCGCGGAAAAGCGTGGGCTTGCATGCCGTGACTACCCACAATTTCAAGCTCTCGCCCCACCACCGCCGACATCGGCATTGGGGTATTGTCTTCATCCGCCAAAAGCAACCCAACCTGCACGTGCCGCCCCCGTTTCCGCAAACTTAATACTGAATTTTTAGCGGTGACGGGATTACACAACGCATCAATCGAGACGTGCGCGCCGCCATCGGTCAATTCGTGGATGGCGGCGGGAATATCGTCTACCGTGCGGGGGTTTAGCGTGTGCACGGCACCCACCGATTTCGCCAGCGCGAGCGCATCGGGATTGATGTCCACGCCGATGATGTTTGCGCCGAGTGCGTGGGCAATCATAATGGCAGAGAGTCCCACCCCACCGCAGCCGTGCACAGCCACCCAATCGCCGCCCGAAACACGCCCTTGCGCCACCACCGCCCGAAACGCGGTCACAAATCGGCAGCCGAGACTGGCGGTTTCGACAAAATCCATCGTTTCCGGAATGCGCACCAAATTCACATCGGCATATGGCAAAGCGACATATTCCGCAAACGACCCCCACGCGGTGAATCCGGGCTGAAAATAGTTATCGCAAATTTGATGATTACCGGATACGCATTGCTCGCAATGTCCGCAACCCATCGAAAAGGGGACAGTCACGCGGTCTCCGATTTTCCAGCGGTGCACGTCTTTGCCCACCGCCTCGACAATGCCTGCCAATTCGTGGCCCGGTACGTGCGGCAAAACAATATCGGGGTCGTGACCCATCCAGCCGTGCCAATCGCTGCGGCAAATGCCGTTGGCTTTTACGCGGACAACCACGCCATCGGCGGGCGGCGTTGGGTCGGGTAAATTTTCGATGCGGATGGGGGCTTGAAATTTATCATAAATGGCGGCTTTCATTCGCAACTCCTCGGTGAGTTTATCAAAATTAATCTTGAAACTTGCGGGGTTATCATTTGAGGGTGAATTATTTTAGTTGCAAGTTATTCGTTTATATTCTAACTGTAAAAAAAATTAAACCAAATTTGAATTAACCGAAAGGAAATGTTGTAATGAGCGTTTTAGTAACCCAAGAAGCCCCCGATTTTGTCGCACCGGCAGTGATGCCTGAGGACAGCATCAATAATGGAGCAAGGTGGCATTGCCGGGAAGATATTTCTCTGCTACAAATCTCGCCGCTGAAACTTGAACATTGCCAACCCCAAAAACACCAGAAGATATAACACCGCATACACCATCATCGCCGGGCTGGGCGTGCTGCCCGCTGTAAACAACATAAATCCCGTTTCCCGCACCAGCGATGGTTGCATGGCATCCGCCACGGCGCGCCACATCGATTCGCTGGGCATAATCAGGCTGGCAATAATGCCGACTTGCACGGCGGTATCACTTTTCATCAGCGAGCCGATTTGCTCCACCCAGCCGCCCGCAAAAGCAATGCCGTACAGCATAAAGACCATCACCCCGTTGGCAAGCGTTGAAAGTACCGTGCCGCCGAAAATAGAGACACTCAGCACAATTAGTCCTTCCAGCATTAACAAACGTAGCCCTTTGATGACGTGCGGCGGGGTGTACCCGGTTTTGAAATACACCACCAAAATCAGCCCACCAGCCATAAAGAGGATGTAAAAAATCAGCATCACTCCCAGCCCGCTCCATTTGCCGAGCACGATTTCCCAGCGGCGGAGCGGTTTGGCAGCCACGGTTTGGATGGTGTGCGAACTGATTTCGCCCGCCACACTGCCCACGCTGGTCAGCGCGGCCATCATCACCACCAGAAAGTTGATGGCATACAGTCCGAGCATCAAAAAAACTCCACTGACCTGCGTTTCCAGAATGCGGAGTGCCGCGCCGCCCTGCCGCGCTTCGCTGGAATTGGTGGTGATTTCGATGAAAATGAAGTGGAAGCCGATGGCAAACAGAACCAGAAACGCCAACCCCAGCCCTAACGCCAGCCAGAATAATTTTTTGCGCCACGCTTCGCGGAAGGTGAGCGCGGTAATCGTGAACAGTCCCATTTTATGCGCCTCCGTCCCCTTCCGTTTGCCCGATAATGTTGACAAAAATATCTTCCAGCGAGGTCTGGCGCGGGTGCAATTCAAACAATTCTGCCCCCGCGTTGATGATCGCCCGCGCGATGTCCGGCACAGTTTGCGGCGCATCGACCATCAGCGTGACGGTGCGCCCGTTTTGCTGAATATTGTGCCCCAACGTGCCCAACGTCTGCATCAGCGGGGGGGATAGTGGCTCTGCACGGATCGTCACTTCGGTGGTGCGACGCAGTAAATTTTCCATCGTATCCGTGCGGATGATGTTGCCGTGTTTGATGAACGCCACGCGGTCGCACGTCATTTCTACCTCGCTCAAAAAATGCGAGTTGAGAAAAACTGTCGTGCCTTCGGCTTTCAAATGGGCGATGATATCGCGCACCAGCCGCCGCCCCAGCGGGTCAAGGCCGGAGGTCGGCTCATCCAGAAAAATCAGGTCGGGACGGTTGAGCATGGCTTGCGCCAGCCCGACACGTTGCAACATCCCTTTGGAAAACTCGCTCAACCGGCGTTATGCGGCACGGGTCAGCCCGACCAGATCCAGCAGTTCGGAAATGCGGGCATCCAAATCCGCATTTGACATTTTGTAGAGTTTGCCGTGCAGCCGCAAAAACTCGTCGGCTTTTAACCACTCGTGAAAACGGAAATGTTCCGGCAGAAATCCGATTTTCGCGCGGGCAGCGGGGTTCTGCGGCGAGCCGCCCAACACGCGGGCTTCGCCGCCGGTGGGCAACACCAGTCCCAGCAGCATCTTCACCGTGGTCGATTTTCCCGCGCCATTCGGCCCGAGAAACCCGAACACCTCGCCGCGCGGGACAGCCAGCGTCAAATCTTCCACCGCCACAGTGGATTTATATTCTTTTCGCAGGTGGGTTGTTTCAATGGCAAGTGATGGGTTCATAGGTTTGTCGGAAAATCGATTGATACCGTAGGGGCACGCCGCCGCGTGCCCCTACAATTGAGGGAGGGTTAATTTATTTCACCGTTTCCGCCAGCAGCACCAGCTCATCCGCCGTGAATTCACCGGACATAAAATAGCTCATGCCATCGGCTTGCCACATCAGCCCGGATTCGTTTTTACCGGACGCGCCATCATTGCTGACAACAATGCCCTGTCCGCCATTGATGGACACTTCGCGGTAGCTCATATCCGCATCGGTGGGGAAGGGCAGAACCAGCGTATTGGCAAAGTCAATCGTTGCGCCCAAGGCTTCCGCTTCCGCCTTCGACATACCGAGTAATTGCAAGCCCGCCACACCGAGCGCGTTCAAATCCAGGTCATCGGGATATTCAATCTGCGGCACAGGCATCTGCATAAATTCCAGACTGCTGCCATTGCCCGACCAATCCATAATGACCGTATCCGGTTTGGTGATGACCAGTGGGGTGTCGCCCAGCGAGTCGGGCAAATCTACGGCGATGTCTGCCGCCTCGAACACAGCGGCTACCAAATCGCGGTCAAGTTGCACGTTGACGACGGTTTGCGGATACACCAGCACCGTGCTGGGAGATTCGCCGCTATTGGGCACGCGAACTTTGTACGGCACGGCGCTGTTCGCTGCCGCCACATTTGCCACTTCGTGCGGCTCAGTATCGCCGGAGACCACCGCCACATTGGTATCAAACTGTTCCATCAGCGCACTTAAATTGCCGTTTTCGGTCAGCGATTCAACCTGCGCCATATCGACGGGCACAACTTTGACTTGCTGAACACGGAAAATCTGCAAAAAGTTTCCGGCGGCAGCGCGCACCGGCGCAAAACTGAATAGCAGGGCCAGCACCGCAATTATCGCCACCGTGGACAGTGCCGGCTGGTATTTTCTAAAAAATGAAGGTTGCATCATATCACCTATCCTATTAATTAATATTGGTTTTTCTGTTTGGGGGATGTACTCGGCCTGCCAGCGTTGCCATGCCCGTGCGGTATCGGCCTGTTCACGGGGCACAATCGCAGAAAGATGATTAGAAACCCGGTCGTGCCGCCGTTTCAACGTTGCCAATTGCTCGCGCAGTTCCGCCGAACCGTCCAGCGCAGCAGTCACCTTGCTGTGTTCTTCGGGTGATAATTCCCCATCCAAATATGTTTGCAGCGTGTTTTCATTAATTTCCATCAGGATACTCCTCTGCCGGAAATTCCGACCGATACCGTTTTTCAAACGCGCGTTCGGCGCGGGAAAGCAGCGACCCCACCGAGCCGGGCGCAACGCCGAGCGTTTCCGCCAATTCTTTGTAGCTCAAACCGCTGTGCCGCAACAGCAATAATTTTGCATCTCGCGGTTTTAGCAGTGCCAGCACCTGCCTCACTTGCGATTGCGTTGCCGCGCGTTCAGAATGGTCAGCGGGCGTGGGCGGGTGCGGCATTTCCGCATCCCACTGATTGCTGAACACCTGATACCATTTGCGGCGGCGCGTTTTTCCGCGCAAGGCGTTGTAGCCTGTGTTCACCGCCACGCGGTACAGCCACGCCGAGAGCGAATCATCGCTTTTGCGGAGCGACACAGAATGCGGGCGGCGGTACAGCTTCAAAAAAACCTGTTGCGCCACGTCTTCCGCATCGGCACGGTTGCCCAGCAAACGGTACAAAATGCCGTACACACGGTCATAATGCCGCAAAAATAGTGTTTCAAATGATTCGGCATCGCCGGATTGCAACCGGGTCAGCAATTTTGCATCAGTGAGCATTGATTGTGCAGGCTCCTTGCGGTGGGTGAGCACTTCTTCCGTGCTTTCATCCATAAAAACACCATCGGTCCCAAAAATGTGACAATCAATATTAATAGTATACCAGAAATTTTTCTGGAATGGAGTCGGAGTGGGGTAAAACTATGAATGTTTGGCGCAAATCTTAATTTCGAGTATGATTACTTAATCTAAAATGAGGAAGAAATTATGACGGAATTTCGGGAAGTTGCACGAACGGAACGCACACTTGAAGATAAAGTGAACCAATTTACGGTGCACTTTGCCGACCATTGGCTGCTGTGGGTAAATGTCATCAGCGGGTTGTTTATTGCCTTGCCTTTTGTTGCCCCGATATTGGAAGCATTGGGCTACGAGCGTGTGGCTCACGTCATTTTCAGCGCCTATCGCGTAACCTGCCATCAATTGCCTGAACGCTCGTATTTTATCTTTGGGCATCAGGTGGCATTGTGTCATCGCTGCACGGCAATATGGTCATCGTTTTTCATCGGCGGCGTGCTGTACCGATTTGTGCGTCACCGATTGCAACCGATGCCTTTTCACTGGTGGATTTTGGCACTCATTCCCGCCGGAGTGGATGGCGGCACACAGTTGGTCGGTCCGTTGTATGAAGTACTGCCGCCGTGGATTCTGACCGGTTTCGCCATTGTGGTGTGGCTGTCTCTGACGGCGATAATGTACACGCAAGGGGTAAAACAGTGGCAATATTATCTTTTTGTGCTGATGTTCCCGCTGTCGATGATGTATGTGCATTTGACCGGCACACGGTTCAGTAATTGGGAATTGCGCAGCATCACCGGCTCGATATGGGGGTTGGCGAATGTGTGGCTCATCTTCCCGATGTTTGAGGAATCCTTCGCGGACGTGAAAGAGGAAATGTCGCGGCGATTGGGGCACGGAGAATAGCGAACACTTTCAAAAAAATTGGTATCTATTCAGATTGTCGATTGGAACACAGAGTAGCACTGAGAATGCACAAAGAAACACAGAGGATTTTATCATAATTTTTATTTTTCTCAGTGAATCTCTGCGATAACGCTGTGTCGCTCTGTGTTCCTGAATCGTTGCAAAAATTGATGTGTCTTGAGCTGAAGTTCCCCGTTATCGCGTCAAAACAAAAGCCGACCACTTGGGTCGGCTTTGGCTATTAGCCTAAAAATTTATTTTCTCGCTAGCCTTGTTCTTACCCATAACAAAGAGTACGAAATAGGCAACAGGTCCAATAATGGGGAAGATTAAAATTATCAATACCCACAAGGCTCTTGTTGTTTCATTGATATTGTGCGAATTGCGCATATGTGAAAGCGTTAATAGTATCGGAATCAACCATAAAAAAAGTAAGAAAAGAATAGGCCAAGAATTTGTTAACCAACTCATGAACAGTACCATCCATATTGATTAATATTCAATACTTCTCTTTCACGCAACGTCAACTTGACATCCCTGTCCACAGGCATCCTCCAATCTCAATAATTATTCGATTGCGCCTCAAATTTTTATCCACCCCAATGCTATCACACCTTTTAAAACCCGACAAGGCTCGCCGTCAATTTCGCGGCGAGCCTTGTGCGATGAATCTACCGTGATGCCTTTATCCCCTCCACCGCTTCGGGGTTGACCAGCGCGCTGAGGTCGCCGGCGGGTTTGCCGAGATACGCGGCTTTGATGACCCGCCGCATCACCTTGGCGTTGCGCGTCTGCGGAATGGCATCCACAAAACGGATGTCTTTCGGCGCGAGCGGTTTGCCCATTTCTTTCGTTACCAGCGCCTTCAATTCCGCACGCAAGTCCTCCGACGGGGCGAAATCGCCGTGCAGCACCGCAAAGGCGACCACCACCTGCCCTTTCATCTCATCCGGCACACCGATGGCGGCGGCTTCCGCCACGGCGGGGTGGCTCACCAAAATCGATTCCACTTCGGCGGGGCCGACCCGCTTGCCCGCCACTTTGATAGTGTCATCCGAGCGACCCAAAATGTACCACATCCCGTCGTCATCAATGGCGGCAAAATCGCCGTGAACCCAGATGTTCGGCAGTTTATTCCAGTAGCTTTCCAGATAGCGGTCGGGGTCTTTCCAGAAACCGCGCGTCATGCCAATCCACGGCTGTTTCACCACCAATTCACCGACCGCACCGCGCACCGGCTCGCCGAATTCGTCCACCACATCCGCCGCCATGCCGGGCGGTGGGCCGGAGAACGCGCACGGTTTGGCAGGGGTGAGCATATTTCCCAGCACAATCCCGCCGCTGATTTCCGTGCCGCCGGAATAGTTGATGATGGGGATTTTCCCGCCGCCGACGGTGTTGAACAGCCACAGCCACGGGTCGGGATTCCACGCTTCGCCGGTGGAACCAAACGCCCGCAGCGAGCTGACATCGTGCTTTTTCACCGGCTCATCGCCGAAGGGCATAATCGCGCGGGCGAAGGTCGGCGCCAGCCCCAAACAGGTCACGCCGTGTTTTTCCACCAAATCCCACACGCGATCCACATCGGGATAATTCGGCGCGCCATCGAATAACATCATCGTTGCGCCCAAAATCAGCGTGCCGAACACCTCCCACGGCCCCATCATCCAGCCCATATCGCTCATCCAAAACATCGTGTCGAAGGGCTGAATGTCGAACCCGTGTGCCATATCCTGCGCCCCTTTGATGGGGAATCCGCAGTGGGTATGCACCGCGCCTTTCGGGCGGCCCGTCGTGCCGCTGGTGTAAATAATCATCAGCAAATCTTCGGCGGACGTGCGCTCGGTGGGGGCGGAAGCCGATTGTCCGGCGATGAAATCATCCCACAGCACATCGCGCCCCGGCGTGAGCGGCATTTCTGCGCCCAATCGCGGGAAAACAATCACCTTTTCCACACTCGACACATCTTCCAGCGCTTCATCTGCCACCGGTTTCATTTTGATGGTCTTGCCCCGCCGGTAGACGCCATCCGCAACAAAGAGCGCTTTCGCGTCCGCGTCATTCAGACGGGTGGAAATGGCACTCGGCCCGAAACCGGAAAACAGCGGCAAAATCACCCCGCCGATTTTCGCAATTGCCAGCAGCGCAATCACAATTTCGGGGGTCATCGGCATATACAGCCCGATGGCGTCCCCTTTGCCGAAGCCCGCCGCGCGCAGGGCATTCGCCATTTTGTTGACCTCACGGAACAAATCGCGGTACGACAGAATCCGCACCGTGCCTTCTTCGCCTTCCCAGCGAATCGCCACCCGATTTTGGGTGTCGGTGTCCATCCATTTGTCCAGACAATTGTGGACGATGTTCATTTTGCCGCCGACACACCATTTTGCCCACGGCAGCACGTCCGACAAATCGACAATCTGAGTGTATGGCTCGTAGAATTCAATGCCCAAATCATCCAGCACCGCTTCCCAAAACCAGGCAATATCGGTGGTGGATTTTTCCATCAGTGCGTTCAAATCGGGCAGATTGTGTTTTTCCATAAACCGCCGTAAGCGGCTGCGTTCAATCACCTCTGCCGATGGATACCACACGAATGATTGGTTAAATGGAAATTGTTTCTCCGCTGTTGCCATTTGCACGCCTCCGTGAGTGCTGTTTTTCTGTTGAAGATAGATGAAATTATTTTAAGCGATTTTGCAGATTATTTCAATTTTCGGGTGGGGTTAGGGTGCGATTCAATCGGCTATATTTTTTATCAAAATTTGTCCGCACATTTCACCTGCGGTATCATTGGTGCAGTAGATTATTTTGGCGGCATTACAAACTGAATCACGCCCCGTTTGCCATTGGTCAGCCAATCGGGATCTTCCGCCGAAAGTGATTCCGTAACCGTGCGGGGCAATCCGGCGGCAACTTCGGCTTTGAGCGTGCGCAGGGCGACCAATGGTGCGGGAAAATAGCGGGCAATTTCGGCGAATGGGGTATCGAACGCCCAATGGCAATCGCCCAGCAGCCGGCGGTAATTTGCGTCGCCTTTGCTGATGACCAACTGTGCCGCCGATAAATTTCGGCGTAACCCGGCAGGCATTTCCCAGAAAACCAGCGGGGAATTCCAGAAAAAATCAGGGCGCAATTGTAGCCGATTTTGAGCCAGATGTGCTGCCAGCCGCCGCGAAAACTGCGCTGCGTCGCCGCCGGGCGTTTCCAAAAAAGTGATGGTGTCGCGCACATCGGCGGCAAGCGCATCCGAAACAAAGGTTGGATGCGCCTTCAAATGGAACACAACAGTTTGCGCCGTCCCGGACGTGAGCAGAAAATCTGCCAACGCCAAATCGCACACCAACTCGAACCCGGCATTGTCGCACAGAAAATCTATCCGGCGCGGTGTGACAGCGTTTCGCAGCCGGGCAATTACGGCGGCGGTGTCATCTATCAGCAGAAAATCATCAGCAGGGGGTGTGCCATCGGTAGAAATGTGATGCTCACCTGCTTCACCGGCGGGCCACAGGCTCAAATCGGCGCGGTTGCCCCATAACGCGATGTGCAGCAACCGTGAAAGATGCGTCCACGGCGCGGTATCTGCCAGAGCGCGGTTGAGGTGTCCGGCTAAATTTTGAATGGCATCGGTTTTGGTATCCAGCCCGCGTCTTTTTTGCAGCCGGAACGGGTCGCGGGCGTGCCCATCACCCGGCAAAAAATAGCCGGTCGCTTCGATGATGCGGCGGTAAAAATAGGCTTCGGCAAAATACCACGGCACATCCAGCCAGCTCAATCCGCTGTGTGGAAAGATATATCGCGCCCAATCGGTTGCATCGGGGGCGGAGTGGTCGGTCAGCGGGCGGATGGGGGCGGTGGGAATTTCGGCAATCAGCGTGTGAATGGCGGTTTCGGCGGGTGCGGGCAAATCATTTTCCGCCAAAACACGGCGGGCGATTTCGGGTAGTCGGCGCGTGACTGTGTCGTGTGCCCACGTACCGTTTTCGCGGCCGCGCAGCGGATCGGGAATGGGCAGGGGTGGAGATGGGTTGGGGATTTGGGATTGGAGATTGATCATCTGTTAGCTCGTGAAGCGTGAAACGTGATGTGTAACTTTGAACCTTGAACCTTGAACTTTGAACTTTGAACTGACAACCGACAACCAATATTCTAAACTATTTTCAGGAGGAAACAAAATGGAACTTCAGGGAAAAACATTTTTGGTCACCGGCGGCGGCTCGGGGTTGGGGGCGGCCACGGCGAAAGTGCTGGTGGATAGCGGCGCATCGGTGGTGATTGTGGACATCAACGCCGAAACCGGCGCAGCCACCGTGGCAGAACTCGGTGAGCGGGCGGTATTTGTGAAAACCGATGTTGCCAGCGAAAGCGATGTGCAAGCGGCTGTGGATACCGCGCTGAATACCTTTGGCGGGCTGCACGGCGCCATCAACTGCGCGGGCATTGCCATAGCTGAAAAAGTGCTGGGGCGAAAAGGCGTTCACGATTTGGGGCATTTCGAGCGGGTACTGCGGGTGAATCTGCTCGGCACATTCAACGTGATTCGGTTGGTTACGGCGGCGATTGCGGACGCAGAACCGCAGGCGGGCGGTGAGCGCGGCGTATTTGTTGTCACCGCATCGGTGGCGGCATTCGACGGGCAAATTGGGCAGGCGGCATACTCCGCTTCGAAGGGGGGCATTGTGGGGATGGTGCTGCCCGTGGCGCGTGAATTGGCGCGCTATGGTATCCGTGTGATGGGCATTGCGCCGGGTATTTTCGATACCCCGATGCTGGCGGGCCTCCCCGAACCGGCGCGGATTTCGCTGGGGCAGCAAGTGCCTTTCCCGTCGCGGCTGGGCCGCCCCGAAGAGTATGGTGCGCTGGTCAAGCACATCATCGAAAACCAGATGCTCAACGGGGAAGTCATTCGGCTGGATGGCGCAATCCGTATGGCACCGAAATAATTCTTGATGCGTGAGGCGTGAAACCGTGAGGGGTGCGTTTCAGTTTCAGTTTTCAGGAAAATTTTGACCCGGAAATAAATTTCCGGGCTAAAAGCCCAAGCCGACTTAAGTCGGCTTAAATTTTGAGCCTTGAATTTTAATTCGAGGCGAAATTCCGGTAGGCTGCCGGATACTTCTTCAATCCCGCCCAAAATGTGAAACGCACCCGGCGTGACTTGACAAGCGGAAACCGTCGGTTACGCTTTCACGTTTCACGTTTCACGTTTCACGTTTCACGTTTCACGCCAAAAAACTCTCCAATTGACTCTGTAATTGTAACTTCTGTTTGATATTCCCCATATATTTAGGTAAGATAGTAATATGACCTTGTGTTGTTTCCAGAATTAGATGGTAAATGGAGACAATTTCATCGTTTGGGCTGAAATATGTGCCGTTGTCGGTGATGAGCCGGATAGCTTTGATATCCGCCAAAGGGATGGGGGGATTGTCATTGAGCTGCAGCGTGCGAGCGGCGGTATCCACGGCGATTTTCACCCGCACGGTATTTTCAGCGGTCAGTGCATCGAGACGCGAGCGAACCAGTTTGCCCATCACCAGCCCGCCAATGAGCCATACCACCGCGGGGATGACGAATAAAAAGACGGCAAAAGTAATCTTTTCGCTGTGCGGTTGATTGCGCACATCGGTTGCCCACGCCATGACGCCCATTATCGCCAGTGCAATTACCGCAAATGCGGGCCCGTACACCACCCAGTGCAAACTTT
>Ga0114931_10001544_pt1 | contig 29396 bp, 23 predicted proteins | sample 2SBtaG_FD_89579 | JGI IMG/M metagenome (GOLD analysis project Ga0114931, IMG submission 89579) | Deep subsurface microbial communities from Kolumbo volcano to uncover new lineages of life (NeLLi) - 2SBTROV14_V59a metaG | ecosystem: Environmental > Aquatic > Marine > Volcanic | place: Kolumbo... | reverse complement strand
CTGCTCGAGGCAATGCAGGCAGCCCGGCGAGCGCGGTCACGCGGGATTGGTGTCGTCGTGACATCCAACCTCGACACCAGCATCGGCATCGCGGCTGCGCTTCACCTCGCGGCTGCGGCCGACTCCCTCGACGGCGGCACGACGTACGCACACGGACTGGCAACCGCCGACCTTCTGCAAGGCGATCTGGTCGAACATCCACTGATCGCCAGCGACGGCCTGCTCCGTCTGCCGCACGGTTGCGGCAGCGGGGTCGCAACCGACCCCGGCCATCTACGTCGGTGGAGCTGTTGAGCCCGAACAGCCCCTGGATACCGGGGCGCAGCCAACCCCGATAACCTCCGCGGACATACCCCACTATGCCAATTAGAATGCCCGACTGGCTCGCGCAGCGCGCCGCCACCCACTCCGATCACATCGCACTCGTCTGCGAAGGGCGATCGCTGACTTTCGCCGATCTCGCGAGAAGCGCCGCGACCTACGACAGCTACCTGTGCAGCATGTTGGCCAGCCACCCCGGCGGCAATCCGGTCGCCGCGGGATCCTCCGAACACCCATCCGTCGCCACCTTGTTGCCGAGTTGCCCCGAGCTGGTCGCGTTGGCACACGCGGTACCCCGGCGTGGCCGGATCCTGGTGCCACTCGGCAACCGTCTCGAAGCCGCCGAAATAGGTCCCATGCTTCGCCGCAGCGGTTGCTCAGCTCTGCTCTTCGACGACTCCACCCGCTCGCTGGTCGACAGACTTCCCGCGATCACCGGGTTGCAGCTGATCCACGTCGACGAAGCGGGAGCCCGACCTACCGTCGAGCCGATCCGCGACGAGGATCGGCAAGCGTCGCCCCTCGACCTCGATTCGACGCACACCATCGTCTTCACGTCGGGGACCACCGGCACCTCCAAAGGCGTACGTCTCACCTGGGGAAACCATTTCTTCAGTGCCGCCGCATCGGCCTTCAACTTGGGGATCTCCCCCACCGATCGCTGGTTGCTGTGCCTGCCGCTCCACCACGTCGGCGGCCTCTCCGTACTGACGCGAAGCGTGCTTTACGGTACCACCGTCGACCTACATCGGCGATTCGATCCGCGGGCGGTCAACCGCGCCATCGACGAGTACGGCGTGACCATCGTATCGGTCGTCGCCAACATGATGCGACGCATGCTCGATGCACGCGGTAGCGTTCCGTACCCGTCGAGCCTGCGAGCCATCCTCATCGGAGGTGGCCCGGTACCGAGTTCACTGGCCGCCGATTGCTACGAGCGGGGAGTACCGATCCTGCCGACCTATGGCCTCACCGAAACCGCCTCACAGATCGCCACCGCGGCGCCGCCGCCGGCAGCGCCCGCCCCAACCGGCAGTGTCGGCAAACCGTTGTTGTCCGTCGAAGTGCGCGTGGTCGACGGCCACGGCGAGCCCGTCGCCTGTGGCACTGCCGGGGAGATTCAAGTGCGCGGCCCGATGGTGAGCCCGGGAACTCTTGGGCAAGGTCCGCGCGCCGCCGGATCCTGGCTTTCGACCAGAGACTACGGCAGCCTCGGCAGTGACGGGTTCCTGTACGTGGAGGGCCGCTTCGACGATACCGTCATCTCCGGTGGTGAGAACGTTCACCCGGGCGAGATCGAACGAGTGCTCGACCTGCACCCGCGGGTAATCGAAGCGTTCGCCGCCGGAATGCCCGACCCGCGTTGGGGCGAGGTCGTGTACGCCGCCGTTCGCGGCAACGGCCCGGTCGACGAAGCCGAGTTGATCGCGCACTGCCGAACTCATCTGGCGCAGTTCAAAGTGCCCGTGCGCATCGTCGTCGTCGCAGACTTTCCACGCACCGCCAGCGGCAAAATCGCGCGCGCTGAGACCAGCGCCGAAATCGTCGAGATGATCCTCCCTGGAGCTCTCGACGAGCCACACGGAAACACCCTCGATCGGCCCCCTAGAGAGATCGCTGCAAAACACAAAAACGACGACTCATAGGGCAGCGAATCACGAAGACCAGCGGCACCGTCAGGAACGATCGCCGGAACTTTTCGACCATTTCGGTCGAACCGGCCGACGAGCGGGCTCAGGGCAAACCGCGGGCCCTTTGGCACGGACCGTGCTTTCAACCCAGTAAAGGTAACTGCTGAGGTAATCGCTCATGGTAGAGGCACACGGTCCCGATCTCATTCCCCGGCCCGACGAAGTTGCGCGGCGCGGAAGCCACCACCACCTGCCCTGTCCGATGTGCCAGAGACCGTTCGACCTCTTCGCGGCGCCATGGTGCGGCCATCTGCACAACGAACCATCCAAGCTGTGCCCGCACTGCGAGAACTGCACGTGCTCGCACCCCGCGTATGCCGAACCGGGGTTTTGGCGAGATCCGTCGCCCATCTTTCGAGCAAACGGGTTCGATCGAGTCTTTCTTCTGTATCTCTGAATCGAGGCGCGTTCAGCTACTCACCAGGCGCACCGGCGTTTCCGCCTCACCGAGGCGTTGCGTTACGCGGCGAACCACGTCATCCAACCCGAGTCCGGCCGACTCGAGCTGCTGTACGCGCGAGCCGTGATCGACGTAGAGATCGGGGATCGCAAGGTGATGCAGCCGCGAGGCTCGCTGTCGCATCGCCGCGTGCGCGAACTCGCTAACGGCGGAACCGAATCCTCCAGCCAACACGTGATCCTCGAGGGTAAACACCACCGGCTGCACCGCCAACTCGTTGCCAATCAGCTCGTTGTCGAGCGGCTTGGCGAAGCGAGCGTCGACCACCGCGAGCTGGCGACCTGTCTCCTCGAGCACCCGCCGGCGAGCTTCCAGCGCAACGTATACCATCGGCCCATACGCCAGGATGGCGCCACAGTCACCCTCCGCGACCCGTTCGCCGCGGCCAATCGAAAACGGCCGACTCGCTAGACACCGGTCCGGATGCATTCCCGCGCCGCGCGGGAACCGAATCGCCGTCGGGCCATCGTGGGCGATCGCCAGATCCATACAACGCGCCAGCTCGATCGTATCGCGCGGTGCCATGAGGACGAAATTCGGAAGACAGCGCAGGTAGGAGATGTCGAACACACCGTTATGAGTCGCACCGTCCGCACCCACCACACCGCCGCGGTCCAGGCAAAACACCACCGGCGCGTTCTGCAATGCCACCTCCTGGAACAGCTGATCGTACGCCCGCTGCAAGAAGGTCGAGTAGATCGCGCAGATCGGCCGCTGTCCCGCCAGCGCCAACCCCGCCGCCAGGCTAACCGCGTGCTGCTCCGCCATGCCAACGTCGAGACACTTCTCCGGAGACACCTTCTGCAGTTTCTTGAGCCCGGTTCCCTCCAGCATCGCCGCGGTCAAAACAACCACGCGGTCGTCCCTCTCGGTGAGCTCGATGGCCTTGTCGGCAAAGGCCGACGTGAAGCTCGGGCCGCCCTGGCCCGGGTACTCAACGGAGGGCGCCGAGGACTTCTGGGTTCCCGGAGCCGCGTGGTAGCAGGTGTCCTCGGGGACGTCGTCCATGTAGCCGCGCCCCTTGGTCGTCACCGCGTGGATCAGCACCGGCCGCTGCATCCACTGCGTTGCGCGAAAGGCGTCGCGCAGGGCATCGATATCGTGCCCGTCGATCGGCCCGTAGTAAAAGAACCCGAGCTCCTCGAAGATGATTCCCATCGCGTGTTGCGGGATGACCCCCTGGAACGAGTGATACCAACGCTGCATCACGTCCTCGACCGCCTCACCAACCCCGGGAATCTGGACGATCGCCTTCTGCAAGGAGTGCAGGCGATCGTTCAACCAGGTCGAGCTGCGCACACGTGACAGGTATTTGCTCATCGCACCGACGCTCGGGCTGATCCCCATGTTGTTGTCGTTGAGCACGACCACGAGATTCATGTCGCGGTAGGTGCCGCCGTGGTTGAGCGCTTCGTAGGCGTTACCTTCCTGCAGCGAACCGTCGCCGATCACCGCAACCGCCTTGCGGCCGCTGTCCTCGGCCTTGCCGCGCCAGGCGAGGGCAAACCCGGTCGCAGTCGAAATGCTGGTGCCGCCATGGCCGGTCTTGACGGTATCGAACGGAGATTCTTTCGGATCGGGAAATCCCGACATCCCCTGCCACTGTCGCAGGGAGGGAAAGTCGTCCATCCGGCCGGTCAGAATCTTGTGCGGATAACACTGGTGCCCGACATCCCAAACCAGCTTGTCGCGATCGTTGAAGCGGTACTCTGCAAACAGCGCCAAGGTGAGCTCGACGACCCCGAGACCGGCACCGAGATGGCCGCCGGTGCGCGTCACCGAGTCGATGATGAAGGACCGCGTTTCGTCCGCCAGACGGTACAACAGCGCAGTATCCATGCCGCGCAACTGAGCCGGTGACGCGAGCGCATCGAGGAGAGGGTATTCTTCGGCTGGCATGGCAAAATCCCTGCTTCCCGCTCCGGCCTACGAAAATGAAGACAACTGCCGGCCACGAGTGACCCGGTTCACGCTACGCCGAATCCGCGGAGGGTCAACACAGTGCCGCGGTCCCGCGCGCCGGCGGCGGCGGCCAACCTCATCGCCGCCGCGCCTGACGCCAGATGCCGGCCATAGCAACGACGACAAAGAGCACGGCCGCCGGCGCCACGGCCAGGAACAAGCGACTGTCGGCGGTCTGATTGGCGGCGAAACGCCAGGCATCGGTGAAGCACAAAACGTAGAGGAACGGCACGAACGGCGCGGCGACGACCAGCGCCAGGCGACCGGCAGCACTGCCGCGCAAACTGCGAAAGCGAACTGCGATCAGGCCCCAGAACAAGAACCAGAGGATATTCCAGTTCCCTTGGGCGAACAGGTCGAGAAGAACCGCGCGCAACGCGCCGACGTGCAGCTCGGTGCTGGCCACGTAGTTGCGCAGCGCCTGGTTGAACAGCGCGAACACGACTGCGACTGCGACCGTGACCGCGACTGCGGCGAGCGCCGTCGCCCGGCGCTTGGCCGAGCCGCCACTCGTCCCCGACGACCGGGCGGCCAAACCGAGAGCGCCGGCCACCATCAGGGGAACTCCCTCGAGCTTGACCAGTGGTAGGGAAAGCACGAAACCGACCCACAACACCAACCAGGCCACGCGATCGGTGTCGGCTCGGCCGCGGGCGCAATCGGCCGTGTAACCGAGAGCCGCGACCGCGAGAAAGTGGACCGCGAGAATTCCGTCCGCGTAGCCGGCATGGGTCGCGTGGATCACGAACAGCGGTAGACCCGAAAGGCCGACCGCGCCGACCATCGCCCAATCCGACGAACATGCCCGGCGCACCACAGCGTAGATGAGGATCACCGCGCTGAGGTAATAGAAAGCCCAGGGCAGGTTCACCAGGACGTCGTTCCACTCCCCGATACCGATCGCCACCCAGGCGTGCAGCAACGAGACGTGCGGGGGGTAGTCGGTGCGCGCACCGCCACCGAGATAAAACGGATCCGCCGGATCCAACACCAGCGACTGGCGTGACGACCACACCTTGGCACGCATCGTCCACACCGCGAACGCATCCCAGACTTCGATCGGCTTGCGAACCACATCGAAGAACACGAAGACAATCTTCGAAGCCACCAGGGTGCCAAGCCCAATGGCGATCGGCCGCGGAAGTCCGGATGGCGGCGGCTCCGGGCTCTCGCCAGCGACCGCGCCGCCGGTGACCAGAGCACGCCAGGCAACCGCCCCGAGTACCGCGGCGGCAAGCAGCGCCAGTGCGCCGATCGATCGCCGATCGAGCGGAAGTCCCAGCAGTCCGAGCCCCAGCATGGTCAGCGAGATCAACGTCGCCCCGGCCGGATACATCAAGCCAGCAGCCACCAGCCGATCCCCCGTACGCCCCGCCAGCCACGGAGCGAGACACAACGCACCGACCATGCACGGGAACACACCCGCCACCAGCACCCCAAGCGCGACGGCGCCGTAGCCGTTCACGGTTTCTTCATCCCGCGCTGGCGAGGCAAGCCGCGCAGGACTCGCATCAGGCCCATTCCCGGCCGCGCGTCAACCTGCTCGACGCGAAAGCGCCTGCCGTTGCCGAGCGTTAAAATCCCCTTCGCCGAGTCGTAGCTCAGCGCCGAGTAGCGATAGATCACGATATAGTCCGGTCGCCGCCAATTGCGCAGGCGCAGTGGACCGACCAGAGTTCGCGGATAAAAGAGGTACTTGGCGCGAATCACGTGTAACGGGTCGTTCGACAGAATCGCCATGCTGGCGTCGGGCGGAACGTGAGCCCGCACCGACTCGACCATCGCACGGAACTGCGGGCCACCGAACGTGGCGACAGCATCCGCCTCGGCCAGCGTCGGATAACGCAGCCAGTCCGCGGCCGCATTGGTGGCGAGATCGACGGAGAAACGCAGGTCCAGCACGAGCCAGCCGCAACACAGCGCAAGCAGCACTCGCCGGAAACGGATCGCTCGTCCGGCCGTTCGCGCCGCCACGATCTCGATCGCTATCAGTACCCCGAGAGTCGCGGCGATCCAGAGAGTCAACGACACCCCGAGCAGGGTGGGGCCGTGCAGAACGTTGACCGTAGACTGCCCGCCGAACAGCTCACCGCTTGCCACTTCCCGCAGCGCCCGCCGCAACGCCGCAATGGCACCATACCGCTCGAGCACGATCCGGCGAACGGGCAGATCGGCGTCGTGCACGATTGCCACGAACAACTGCCGGACGATGCCGCGCCAGCTGGGGTCGTGCGAGAGGTCGAAGAACACATGATCGCGTGACAGATGGTGCGGGACCACCGCGATCTGCCAAGTCGCGTCGTCGCTCGACCGCCAGCGCAGCTGCACCTGGACCTCACCGGCACGACCGGGTTCCACGTCGACCCAAACCCCGGGGGAGTCGGCGGCGGCGAAGCCCGCGTGAACCGCGTAGGCCCATCGATCTCCGGCATCGCGCTTCCACGTGGTCCCGAGACTGCTCTCATCCCAAACCGCGAGCGGCGCCGCTCCCAACCAGGTCGGGCCGGCACTCGCGAACACCACCGCACACGACCAGCCGAGCACTACCGCTGCCAATGCGATCCAGGGCCGGTCGAGCAGAGACCACCACCGCGAGGCTTCGGCCGCCGCCTTGCACACAGTCTTTTCGCTTGGAGTTTTCAGATCCCCCCCAGTAGCCGTCCAACGCGCCGCCCGCTTCCGCTCACCACCGCCCCCCGCTCACCTCCGCTCACCTCCGCTCACCTTCGAAACTTGGCTCTTCCCCGCATCCGTATCAAACTCGCACGCAACGGGTACTCTACGGAAACCACCCCGGGCGCAGCCGGTCGCCCAAAACAACACCGCCCGGATGACGGCGGTCGCCAGTGGTGCTATCGAGGTTCGTCGAGGATGAAGAAGTCGCGCAACCAGACACCGCGGACGGTGAACCGAAGCAAAAAGAAGCAACCGACGAAAAGGTCGAAGTCGAACAAGCCGCCGACGATCGAATCCATCGACCTGAGCCTGTCCGTAGAAGATCCCAACCGGGCGAAGAAGCGAGTCAAGGGGTTGCAGCTGGACCTCCTGCAACTGCAAACCGTGCTACGCGATCGGGCTGACTTCTCTGTGGTCGTCGTATTCGAAGGTATGGACGCCGCCGGAAAGGGCGGCGCGATCAGGCGTCTGACCGGCAGGCTCGATCCGCGCGGTTTCTCCGTCAACGCCATAGGCCCGCCCGAAGAATACGAAAAACGGCACCACTACCTGTGGAGGTTCAGCTCGCGGATGCCGACGCGGGGGGAGATCGGCATTTTCGATCGCTCCTGGTACGGACGCGTGCTGGTCGAACGAGTCGAGGGTTACTGCTCCAAGGCCGAATGGCGGCGCGCGTACGACGAGATCAACGACTTCGAGCGGGCGCTGGTCGACGGCGGGACGCCGGTCATCAAGTTCTGGCTCCACGTCTCGAAGAAAGAGCAGCTGTCCCGCTTCCACGAGCGCCAGAACGACCCCTTCAAGAAGTACAAGATCACCCCGGAGGATTGGCGCAATCGGCGCAGATGGAGCCGTTATATCGAAGCCGCCAACGAGATGTTCAGCAAGACGCACACCGAGCACGCGCCGTGGACCCCGATCGCCGGCGACGACAAGTGGCACGCCCGGTGCGAAGTCCTAACGCGCGTGATCGAGGAGATGAAGATGGCCGGAGAGCACAGATGAACCCCCCGGGGAAGGACGAGAAAGCGCTTGCCAAGGTCGCCGAGTACCGCGTCGTCTTCGCCGACTGCGATCCGATGAGGATTGTCTACTACGGCAACTACTTTCGTATGTTCGAGATCGGGCGCGCCGAGCTCTTCCGCATGCTCGGTCACGCCTTCCCCGGCTACATCGAGCGCGGACTCTACCTCGCCGTCCTGTCCACCGCCTGCCGTTACCACCGCCCCGCGCGCTATGACGACGTGGTCAGCATCCACGCGGGCTTGGAATCGGTCGGTCGCGCACGCCTGGAAATTCGCTACGAGGTGCGCGACGCAGGTGGCACTCTCCTCGTATCCGGCCACACCGAGCACGCCATCCTCGACGACGACGGACGCCCACAACGAATGCCGCAAGAGATCCGCGACGCCGCCGACAAACCGTTAGCGGATCACTGAACCAGCCAGATCGCTGCGGCGGCGGCCCGTGCTCAGTCTTCCGTGCTCATCGGCATGCCGGCTTTGCGCCACGCCTTCATGTGTCCTTCCAGAAAAAACACCGGGCCCGTCTCTGCGAACCAGATCTGAGCCCGAGCCAACCCGGCGCGCGGGCCGTGCTCGCAGTACAAAACCACCGGGCCGGTTTCCGCCTGCGACGGCAACTCGTCGAGATTCGCGGCGAGTGACCAGAACGGGAGATGGATCGCGCCCGGCACATGACCGGCGTCGTACTCGGCACGGCTGCGCACATCGACAATCGTCGGCGCGTTGCCCGATTCGATTTTCTCGCGCAGGTCCGCAGGCGTGATGTGCGCGGCACAGCCGGAAAACAGTAGAATCGATACGGCCAGGAGTACGACTCGTACGCGGGCTACGAACACGGCCATCTCTCAACAATCGGAACCGCCGGGCGCAAGCCCGCGCAGCAGCTCTTCGATCGTCGCACGCAGGATGCCGTAGCTGAAATTTCCGTAGAGGCGGGCCCGGCCACCATCGAAGAGATAGGTTGGTGAGCCCTGGATTTTCAGGCGCTCGCGCGCATCGTGATCCTCCCACAGGGCCGCCAGCGCCGAGCCGTCATCGAGGCCGGCTTCCAGCCCATCCCGGGCGATGCGCAGGTCTTCGGCGACCTCCAGCAAAACCCGGCGCTGGGCAATGTTGCGGTTGTCGGCGAAGAAGGCGTGGCGGAGCATGCGCAGGTACTCAGCGGTCGAGCCCACCTCGGCGGAACCGGCTCGCTCCAGAACGGCAGCCGCCTTGACCGCTACACCGGGAGCCCACGACGAGGCCGGCATGCTGACGCGCCAGCACTCTCCATCGACTTCGGGATGGCCGAGCTCGGCGGCAATACGGCGTGTCTCTTCCACCCGCCCGGCAACTCCCGCCTTGGCCCACGGCCCCTTGGAGAAGCGCAAGGCGAGACTGCCAAATACCGGAACGATGCGCGTCTCTATGGCCAGACGCTCACCAAACTCGGTAACCACACGATCCAACTTGTCCTGCGCGAGAAACGCCCAGATGCAGAGCGGGTCCGACCAATAGCTGAACGATACCTTCTTCGACGGAGCCTCGGTGGTCCCGGATGTGTCTGTGCTCTCCACCATGCGCCGCCCTGGATACACCATGCAGCCGGGCGTGTCACTGATCTGGTCGCGACAGCAACGGCCGTGGCATGTGCGGCATCACGGAGTATACTCCTTTCGCCTCATTTCGAGGAGCCCAAGCTTCCGCTTCTTCCGCTTCTTCCGCTTCTTCCGCTTCTTCCGCTTCTTCCACTTGGGCAGCTTGCCTGCGTGTCGCGCCTCGACATCGACGGCGACACTCGCCGTCCCTTCGAACCACTCGCCCGCTTGTCCAACCCCGATCTCCAACTCGTGGTGACCGGGCTGCGCGGGCGCCGCGACCGCCACCGTCACCCGCAGACTCGCACCGGCGGCGAGGTCGTACGGCAGCGGCTCGATCTCGATCGCCGCGGTCTCCGAGTCCTCTTCGGCGTCCCAGTGGGCCAGCCAGCCGACCAACCCGCCACCGCGCGTCGACAGAGCGGGCCAGGTCGACCGCGACCGATTGGCAACCCGCAACTCGACCGCGAGCCGCTGCCCCGGAACGATTCGGTTCTTCTGCCCGCTTCCCCGGACGGCTATGATCTCGACGCGCGCCCTGCGATCGCCCGCGGCCACTGCCGCGGTCGGGTTGCCCAGCACCGTCGCCGCTGCACTCGGGTGGAGAAACGCATCCAGGCGATCCGCCGTCCACGGCGGGTTGGTTTCCCACAGCGCATCGCTGCCGTAACGCGCGACGAGTCGCATCCCCGCGGGTTGTAGCCAGCGCGGCCGGAGCTGCACTGGCAACAACGCTGTGTGGACGACGACGAAGCGCAGCCCGGCGATACGCGTCAGGATCCGAGTCGCATCCGGATCCGGCAGTGCCCGCGCCAAACGCATCACGGCCGCGTAGGTGGGTGGCCAATATCCGGTGTACCCGTTGAGCAGTGGCTTCCAGTGATACGTGCTGTAGTAGGCGTACTCGCTCTCGTGGATCCCCTGCAAAAAATTACTGCGGGCATCGGCCGGAATCTCCAGGACTGCCCCCGGCGGAGTCCCGGCGAGCGCGCGGTAGACGGGCGGGATCGCATTCCCGGTGAGCATCGGTCGCACGTCGGGTCGATAGCGCATGATGCCAAAGTCGGCGGCGGTGACGACTGTGACGAGCACAGTGGCCAGCACCGCCACCCGCATCGACAAGCCGCGCTCGCGGCCGACCTGCAGCAGACGGCCCGCGCCGAGCCCGGCGAGAGCGGCAACCCCGAGGAGGACGCCATGGGCGAACCGCCCGGGCACGCGCATCACCGCAAACCCGGGGATCCAGGCCTGCGCGATCGCGTATGGCGTCCAGCCGCTCCAGCTCTCCGCTACCCGGCCCGGCCCCATAGAAAAGCTCCAACAAGCCGCGGCTGCGGCCAGGATCGGTAGCGCTACCCGCCAACGAAATCCGCCGCCCCAGCGGCCCGGGAGTAACGCCGCCAGCGCCAGGACGAGGGGCAGCACACCGAGGTAGAACTGCAGGCCAATGAGCGACCAACCCCATTCGCGTACGGCGATCGGCGGGTACAGGTACGACCGCAGCGGGTCGGCCGACGCCCAGATCAGGACCCCGCGCGGGTGCTCGGGCAAGATACCCGTCGACGCCAGGCGGTAGTACGGTAGCGCGACCAAACCGAGCAACGCCCCGGCCACCGCGCCCGCCATGGTCGCCCGGGCGATCCCGCGCGGCGCGACAGGACGGCACAAGCAGACCATAGCCCCGTATACCCCGACGACGGTGAGGGTGACGAAGGCGAGATAGAACGAACAGAGAAGCTGCAGGAGCAGCACCACGCCAAAAGCCACCGCCGCCCCGCGTCGCGCTTCGCTCAGTGTGCGATCGAGGAAGAGCAACACCAGCGGCAGGTAGTGGGTGGCCGTATGGTGCGGTTCGTGAACGCCGAAGTAGCGCCCGGGGAAGAATGCGTAGATCAAACCGGCGAGTAGCGCGGCCAGGCGCGGCACTCCCCAACTGCGCAGCAGCGCGTACATCGCGGCGCCGCAGGTCGTGGCGATCAGGAATAGCGTTCCCTGCATCGCGGCGACGGGATTGCCGGTGGCGTAATAAAGCGGTGCAAAAAAAGGCTGCAGACCGATCAGGTGCTCCGAATGAGCCAGGGAATACGGCGCCGGGTACAGGGCGTTGCCGTCCAGAATCGCACTCGGGGCGGTCGCCAGTGCGTGCGCCACCCAGGAGAGGATCCACAGGATCATATTGACGTCGGACTTGATGTTGGCCAATCCGGTGGCAAACACCGCGTCCCCGCTGCGCAAAAACACCGGCCAATAGACGGCCATCGTCGCCGCGGCGTAGAATAGGAGCACCATGCAGGCCTCCGCCAGACCGCTCCACTCCCGCGTTTCGCCTGTGCGCCCTTTTCTCATCAGTAGCCGAGTTTGCGAAGCAGCTCTTTCTGCGCATCGCTCAGCGTGGTGTGGTTGGGCGCCAGGCGCAGGCCGGAATCGGCACGCGGCGCGGCGCGCAACATCTGCCGCATGGCGGCGACTCTCTCGGGAAACCTGTCGGCCACATCGGTCGATTCAGCGCTGTCGCTGACCAGGTCGAAGAGTCGCGCACGGTCCTGCAAGCGGTCGTATATCAACTTGTACCGCCCGTCGATCACGGCACGCAGCCAGGGGTCGTCAGCCTTGGGAATCGTCATGCCGGAGCCATGCGGAGCGTAGTTGAGCTCGGCATAGATCGGCTGCGCTAGCGTCGTCACCCGAGCGAACGACGGCACATCCAGATTGCCCGCGGTTCCACCGAGCCCCAGCATCTCGAGACTCGTCGCCATCAAACCGACGACGGAAACCGGTTTCGTCTCGACCGTCCCCGCGCGCTCCCCGCCCGGCAGTCGCACCAGCAGCGGCACCCGCAAGAGCTCGTCGAAGAGACTCGATCCGTGTCCGAGCCAGCCGCGTTCGAAGAACTCCTCTCCGTGATCCGCGACGAGAACGACCAGGGTCTGATCGAGCTCGCCGGCGGAGCGCAAGTCGCCGAGCAGCAAAGCGAGCCCCTGATCGGTGAAGCGGATCTCTTCGTCGTAGAGATCGCGCAAGAGCTGGATCTCCGCACCGTGAGGAGGTGGCCGCAACTGGCGCAGCTGACTCGAGCCGCGCCCCGCCTTGATGCGGCCGGCCCGCGCCGCCGCGAAACCGAACTCGGGGTGGGGCAGATAGGTATCGTGTGGATCGAAGAGATGCACGAAGAGAAAGAACGGGGCACTCGCCGATTCAAAGTCGCGCAACAGCTCACGGGCTCGGCGGATCACGCCCGGCGTCGAGATGTGACGGTGCCCCTGCGCCTCCGATTCGTCGTAGATCTCGAACCCCTGGTCGTAGCCGAATTGTTTGCCGATCAGCGTATGGCTCACCACGCCGGCGGTGCGGTAACCCCGCTGGCGAAGGACCTCGGCTAGCGTCGAGGCGGAGTCGGGTAGTACCCGCAACATCCTGTCGACACCGTGGTGCGACGGATAGAGCCCTGTCATCATCGACGCAACCGCTGGCTTGGTCCACGGAGCAGCCGCGTAGGCTCGGGTATAGCGCACCGACTCTGTAGCGAGAGCGTCGATCTGGGGCGACGTGTCGCGCGTGGAGCCGTAACAGCCAAGGTGGTCGGCGCGCAGCGTGTCGACCACCACCAGCAACAGGTTCGGATGCAACCGCCGCGGTGGTCGGGCGTTCTGACAACCGATCCAAATCGACGCACACGTGAGGACGCCGGTGAGCAGCAGAACACCGAAGAGGGACCCGCCGCAGGCCGCAGCGACCTGTACCGAGGCTGGCAACGGTGCAAGTTCTTTCATGGATTCCGACTACCGCGCCACATGTCGGCGACAGCCACGCCCAGGAACAGGGGAATCACCCGGTACAGTACCGAGGAGAGGAGGAGATGCCGGGAATGGTCGGAGCCCGACAGGTTGTAGGCCGCGAATCCGTGGACGAACACCCCGATCGTCAGCAGGGCGACCCACTGTGAAGCGAGCCCAACCGACCCGCGCCATCGCCACTCGACCAGAGGCACGAGCACGAACGACATGCCGACGACGACGGGCGCCGCCAGCAGACGAAACACGGAATCGGCCAGAGCCGCCGCTGCCCCCCGGTATGCCTGCAGCTTGGCGAAAAACTTCTTCCCGAAGTGTTCGACCAGATCGGTCGTCGGCAATCCGAACGCATCGCCACCGCGGAAAAAATAGTCCCACGGTCGCCGGTAGGAATCGGGCTGGCGCAAAAACCACGATGTGTAGAATCCGCGACCGGTCGTCCCGAGCCAGTCGAGAAACGCGATGCGGTCTTCGCGGAACGGACGGTGCGGCATCCCGGCCGCCTCGAACTCGCGGCGAGCGCTGCTGTCGACGATCACCCGGGTCATGATCGCGGTTTGGTATCCGGGTTTCCACCGCGTCTCGCGATTGGCCTGCCAGAGCGTGGCCGCCGCGACGCAAGCGATCGGAACCAACGCAGCCAGAAATCGACGGCGGCCACACGCGCGCAGGGGAACCATAAAAAACGGAAGCAAAATCAGATTGGCGTCGCGGATCGACACGAACCAGACCGCGACCGACACCCAAGCGCCGTACCACCGCCAATCCCAGCGTCGAACCAAGATCGTGGTGATCGCGATCAGCAACACCGCCAGAGAGATCGAGAGCGACTCGGTGAGGGCGATCAGGTTCCACAGACGCACCGGCGTGCTGTAGGCGAGAAGCAGCGCGAACACCAAGCCCGGGACACGACCGACGGTCCACCCGAGCGTGGACCAACTACACACGGAAATCCAGGTCTGTAGATGCGCCAGCGCCACCCCACTGCCGACTACGGCGAGGGTGGCTGCATAGCCCACCGGGCGAGCACCCATCAGCGTAACCCCATCCTGAACCAGCGGCTTGGGCCAGAGAAGGTACTCGTAGGTATCCCAGAACCGAACCGGCTGAATCGGCGGCGGCCAGAACATGTAGACCACGCCGCAAGCCGTGCCCAAGACCGCGATCCATCCACTCCAGTTCTTCGTTCGCTTCATGCCGCACGCCGCAACGCGATGCCCAGCCAGCTGAGGGCAACGACCAGCACGCCCCATGCAAACACGTCACCATGCCGCGTATAGAATGTCTCGATGTCGAGCAAGGCGACGTCGGCAGTCAGTGTCCCGGCGGTGAACAGCCCCAGACGTTCGACGATTCGGCCGTGGGCGTCGATCACACCGGTGTCACCGGCATTGCCGACGCGAACGAAGAAGCGACGGTTCTCGACCGCCCGCCACAACGCGATCGCCTCATGCTGGTAGGGCGCCATCGACACACCGAACCACGCGTCGTTGAAGATCGTAAACAGGACGTTGGCACCGAGTTGCGTCATCTCACGGGCGATGCCAGCCGGCACGTCTTCGTAACAAATCAGGGGTGCAAAGCGCGCTCCACCGGGCAAGTTGAGCGTCATCGATTTAACCCCGGGAGTAAAGTTACCGGAATTCGGGCTGATCTCCTCGAGGAAGGGAATCCACGACGAGAACGGCAGGTACTCGCCGAAGGGCAAGAGGACCTGCTTGTTGTAGCGAGCAATCACCGCAGCATCGCCATCGATCAGGAAGGCGGTGTTGTAACGCAGCGGTACCTCCGCCCGCTCGTAGTGATAGCCGAGCCCACCGAAAATCAAATACGTTGCAAGGTCCGGGAAAGGATCCTCACCCGGCGCCAGGCGCGTGGTGCTCTGTGCGATCCAGCCATGCGACACGGTCTCGGGCCAAATCAGCACGTCGACGTCATCCTGCAATCTTCGCGACAGAGCGCGGTACTTCTCGACGTTGATTTCGAAATACGCCGCGTCGCTCTTCTCGACGATCCCGACGTTGCCTTGAACCAAACCGACACGCAGTCGCGGGCTGGCCGCGGTAACTGCCGTAATCTGGTCCCAGCGCCAGGCGCCGTACGAGTACACCGCCAGCGCCGCCGCAACCGCGGCCGCCAGGGGCAGCCAGCGGCGCCGGTGGATCACCTGAGCGAGGCCAGCACCGCACCACACCAAAACGAAACTCATCCCGTAGGGGCCGGTGAGATCGCCGATCTGGAGCATCGTCGTCCACTCCAGCTGGGAGTGGCCCATGCGCCAGGGGAATAAGTTGGGATAGAGGAACTCGATCGCCACCCATACGACAGGGGCTGCGATCCCGAGCGGCCCCGGACCCAACCGCCGCGCCGCCAGAGCGAAGAGCGCGAACTCACCCGCCGAAAATACGGACAGGCAGAGGTAGAAAAACAGCGCCACCAACCAAGGAAAACCGCCGAACACCTGCATGGTGTACACCAGCCACCAAAAGGCCGGCACCAGGCCCACCAGGCCGGTGGCGAACCCGACCAGCAGCGCGCCGCGGTCGGATCGCGCTCGCCAGATCGCCAGCATGAACGGCGCGAAGGCCACCCACGCAAGCGGGTAGAGGGAAAAGTCGAGCCACGCCGCCGCGGTACAGAGCCCCGCGGCGATGCAGAAGAAAAGAGACACGGCCCGGCTGCGCGCGAATGCCACGCGGCTCACCGCACCGCGCAGCGACGGATCCGCTGCGACCTACTTGCTTGCGCGACCACGCGGTGGGCGGCTCCGCCGTTCACGCGGAGACCCCTTCGATGATGACTGGCGCGGCCGGCCACCGTTGGGGCCCCCCGATCCTCGCGGCGGTCGCGCCGTGCCATGTCGGCGCGGTGGGCGCTGCGGCTCGACCACCTCGGCGAGCATGTCGTCCTCGACGTACTCGACCGGAAGCTGAAACCCGATCAGTTTTTCGATCGCCTCGAGGCCGATCGCCCAGCTGTCACACCCGAGCGTGATCGCCTTACCCGACGCACCGGCGCGGGCTGTGCGGCCGACACGGTGCACATAGTCTTCCGGATCCTGGGGAACATCGTAATTGAACACGTGCGACACCCCCTCGATGTGCAGCCCCCGCGAGGCGACGTCCGTCGCCACCAGCATCGGCAGCGCGCCATCTTTGAAGTCCTTGAGAATTCGCAATCGCACACGCTGGTTGACGTCACCGGTCAGCGCCTTGGCATCGAGGCCGTTGGCCCGCAGACGCAGCTCGAGCCATTCGGCCTCGCGCTTGGTGTTGACGAAGAACATCGCGCGAGTCGGAGGGCTCTTCCGCAGCAATCCCAGCAGCAGAGGAAACTTCTCTTCCTTGGACACATGGTAGAGGGCGTGCTAGACGTTCTCGGCGGTGATCTGCTCCGGCGCAATCTCAACTTTCACCGGATCGTTCATGTGTTCGTAGGCGAGCTCCATGACCGCCAGGCTCAACGTCGCCGAAAACAACATCGACTGCCGCTGCTGTGGCGGCGGCAGTCGCCGCAAGAGGAACCGCAGATCCTGGATGAAGCCCATATCAAACATGCGATCGGCTTCGTCGATGACCAGGACCTCCGCCTCACGCAGGCTGTACACGCGCTGTTTGAAGTAGTCGATCAGTCGCCCCGGGGTACCGATCAAAATATCGCATCCCTCGCGCAGGGTGTCGCGCTGCTTGGCGTAATCGACGCCGCCGTACACCGCGCGAAAAGTGAGGCCCGTGAACCGACCGAGCGCTTCGGCATCGTGGAAAATTTGCACCGCCAGCTCGCGAGTGGGTGCGATCATCAGCGCGCGCGGCCCCTTCCCCGGCGACTCGTCCCGCAATAGTCGCGCAAAGGTCGAGATGAGAAACGCCGCCGTCTTGCCGGTGCCGGTCTGTGCCTGCCCGGCAATATCCCGCCCCTGCAGTGCCTCGGGGAGCGTCCTCTCCTGGATCGGAGTGCACGTCTCGAACCCCACGCCGTCGATACCGCGCATGACTACGTCCGGGAGATCTAGCGAGCGAAATTCCATCGGCGAATCCGGAGCCAGCTCAGCCAGTCCGAAATGAACTGGGACAACCATCGGCAGCTATGCCAGCTGCCACACTCTCGGCGTTCGCACCGCGCCTGTCAACAAGATCGGAGTCGCGCCGGACGCACCCACCACTTCCGCGAACGTCGTCCGAACACAGTGCAGCTTTGCCGGAGACAGCCAGCGCCGCCGGGGCACGCGCGGCGCGGTGCACCGTCAATCGACCTGGCGCATCGCGTCGACCAGCTCGTCGGCACCCACGTACCCGACCATCCGGCGTGCTTCGGCACCCGCAGAGGAGCGCAAGATGACGGTCGGAACACCGCGCACCGCGAACTCCTCGACAATCTTCGAGTTGGCGTCGTTCTCGTCGGTGAGGTCGGCTCTGACCATGCGGAAGCGTTCGGATTGTTCGATGACGTCAGCATTCACATAGGTGCTGTGGTCCATCTCGCGGCAGGGAATGCACCACTCCGCAACGAAATCGATCAGCACCGGCTGGCCGCTGGATTTCGCGTCACTCCAGGACTCGAGACTCTCCCAGTCGATCGCCTGCGACTGAGCCACCGGTTGGCCGATCCACACCCCCAGCAACAACATGGCCATGCCGGCGATGCGCTTGAAGGCCGGGAACCAGGCCAAGCCCTGCCCGGAACGGTCGAGAAAGCCGAGGTAGATCGCCGACAGCACGATCACCGCCGGAAGGAGATAGGACTTCAATGGCTCCGGCGCGACCGTCGACAGGAAATAGGCGGCCAGGGCGAGCAGGATGCAACCGAAGAGGCGCTCCGTCCACTGCAGCCACTCTCCCGAACGGGGTAGTTGCACGATCGAGCCCGCGGCTACCGCGAGCAGCAGGTAGGGCAGCCCCATTCCGACCGCCAGAACGAAGAACAGGAGAAAACCGAGCCACGGATCCTGGCGGCTGCCGACGAATAACAGCAGACCGATCACGATCGGCCCGACACAGGGCGCGGCGACGATTCCCATCGTCAGTCCCATGAACAACGATCCTGCAGCCCCACCGCCGCTGTTTCCCGCCCAGCTCATCAGGGCCGTCGGCGGCCGTAGCTGGTAAAGCCCGAAGCTGCCCAGGGCGAGTGCGATCATCAGGGTGGCGATCGCAACGATGACGAATGGACTCTGCAAGGCTGCGCCGAACACTCCGCCCGAAAGCGCGGCGATGACCCCAAGGGTCGAAAACGACAGAGCGATCCCGAGCACATAGATCGCCGCCAGCCACGCCACCTTGCCGCGGCTCGCCGCCTGGCTACCGAAATAGGCGACGGTCACCGAAATCAACGGGTAGACACAGGGGGTCAGATTCAAACCCAGTCCGAGCAGCGCCACCGCCAGCAGCGTAAACAGCAGCCCGCGCTCGTTCAGCCACCGCGCAAACACCTCTTCGCCACCGAGCTGTGCGCTCGCGCCGGCCGCTGCGTCGACATCGCCGGCCGCTGCACCGACCTCGGCGTCGGCCACCGCAACCTCGATCGCAGCACTCACCGTCGCCGGCGGCAGACAAGTGGTGTCGTTGCATGCCTGGTAGCGCAGCACGGCCACGATCGGCAGGCTGGCACTGGCATAGGCCGGCGGAACGGCGATACCTACCGCAATCCCGAGCTTGCCCTCGTACACCGAGAGTTCGAGGTTCGGAGCAAAAGCAAAGGTTTGCTCGAGCGGCGGCGGGTAGTAGAGCTCGGCGGCGGCGAAGCCATCCGGCAACTCGACGGTCAGGACGGTCGCGATCAGATAGGGCTTGGGAGGCTCGTTGGAATGGATGTGCCAGCCGCGGGCGATGTCCGCAACTGCCTCGACCGCAAACATTTGGCCACGCCGCGCAATCCCACCCTCAGAATCGAGCTCGAGCGCGACCTTGTCGGTGGCACTGGCGACCGAGGCCGTCGCGAGCGCGGCGAGCACCATCCATTTGGCAAAATTTCCCGGCATCTGGTTGACCTCTCAGGGTCGCACAGCGCCCCGAGGCTTGCAAATCTTCATCTGCCGATGTAACCGCGCCGCTATGCGAATTGTTCCCGGGAGTCTCGTTGCCGCCGTGTTCGTTTTGGTTCTGGGTCCGGGTGCGCGGGTCGACGGCCAGACTTTGCGGCCTCTCGAAACCGAAAGCGCCACCCTTCTACCATCGGGCAGCACCCAAATTTCGCTCGGCACGACGTATCTGCGCAACCGGCGGTTCCCGGCGTTCACCGCGCCGGACTTTCTCAACTCGCAGGACCTCGTCACCGCGCCCGAGGTCGAGGTGCGCATCGGTGCCGGCAACTGGGTCGAGTTCCAGCTGAGGTACGAGCTCCTATCCCTCGACGAGAGCCGAAGCGACGGCACCAAGTCGAACCAGTTTGGCGGCGGCGACGCCGAGATCTTCACCAAGATCCGCGTCCTGCGCGAGGGCGATAGAATGCCGGCGGTAGCCGCCATGTTCCGTATCAAGCTACCCAACGCGAATCGCGTCGATCGACTCGGCACCGACGAAACCGATTTCGGACTCTCCATCTTGGCATCGAAAGCGATCGGACCGGTGACCGCTCACGTGAATTTGGGAATCCAGATTCTCGGCAACCCGGCGTGCTCAACGGCGACGTCAAAGAATCGGGATCGGGTCAGGATGATCCCTTCACCTGGTCGCTGGCCGTTGTCTCGCAGCCAATCCTGCAACAGCACACGGGAGCCTATTCGATCCGCGCCCTGGCGTCGTTCGGCGGGCGGGAAGGATCGCGCTTCCACAACAACCTCACGACATTCGACGGCGGCCTGCAGATCACCCGATCCGCCTGGACGTTGTACGGAGGAGCCAGCGCCGGCCTGGCGGGAGCGGCCGAAGACTACGGCCTGCGCCTCGGGCTGATCTACGCCTTCGAGCTAGAGCGCTTGCGCGGGCTGTTCGACTGATCGCCGGCGTGGCTGTCCACGTCGCCGGCCGGTACATCGAGTGGGACTGATTCGACGATATCGAGGCCGTAACCGGGCAAGCTGACCATGCGTCGCGGATTATTGGTCAACAAGCGAATCTTGCCAACACCGACGTCGCGCAGGATCTGTGCGCCGATGCCGTATTCGCGGAATCCCATCGCACGGTCGCTCGACTTCGTGCTCGGCGCGCTCGGCGCCTGCGAGCCGGAGTCGCCACCGAGTAACTCGGCGCCCTGCCCCTCGCGCCGCAAGTAGACGATGACTCCCTTGCCCTCGTCGGCGATCATCTCCAGCGAGCGCCGCAGCAGCGCGCCCGTGTTGCGGGTCACCGAGCCGAAAACGTCACCGGGGAGATACTCGGTATGAGCGCGCACCAGGGTGGGTTCGTTGGGCCTCACCTCGCCCCGCACCAACGCGAGGTGCTCGCCGGCGTCGACCTCGCTACTGTAAGCGTAGGCGCGGAACTCGCCGTAGCGAGTCGGAATCACCGCATCCGCCTCGCGGTGGACCAGCGAGTCACACTGCAGCCGGTAGGTGATCAAATCGGCGATCGTGCAGATCTTGATCGAGTGGCGCTTGGAAAACTCCTCGAGGTCCGCCAGGCGTGACATCGAGCCGTCTTCGTTCATGATCTCGCAGATCACCGACGCCGGACTGAGACCGGCCAGGCGCGAGAGGTCGACACCGCCTTCGGTCTGTCCGGTGCGCACCAGCACGCCGCCACGCCGCGCGCGCAGGGGGAACACATGTCCGGGAGTCACCAGGTCCTGAGGACCGGTCCCCGGGCGGATCGCGGTGCGGATCGTCGTCGCCCGGTCCTGTACGGTCACGCCGCTGGTAACCCCGACCCGGGCATCGACGGATACCGTAAACGCGGTACCGAGTGGCGCTTTGTTTTCGCTGACCATCATCGGCAGCCCGAGCTCGCGGATCCGGTCTTCGGTGAGAGCGAGACAGATCAAGCCACGGCCGTACTTCGCCATGAAGTTGATCGCCTCGGCATCGACCGCGTCGGCGGCCATGCACAGGTCTCCCTCGTTCTCGCGACTCTCGTCGTCCATGAGGATGACCATCTTGCCGGCCTTGATGTCGGCAATCGCCGCTTCGATCGACGAAATCGTGCCCGGCGGCTTCGGCGGCGGCTTGAATGTCGAAAACATGAGCTTTCCGGGTGCGTCGCGAAACCGGCAGCCCCGGACCACGGACTGAGCGAAACTCGAGCTGAAACTGGGGGTTGCATGCCCGCGTCCCCGCCGATTGCTACGAAGTTAGAGTCTCGGCCGTGGCAGCACGCGTGTCAACTGGGTCTCCTAACGCGCGAGCCGCCCCAATGTGAGCGCCGGCGGCTGTCGCAGGGCGTCCTTCCACCTCGCGGCCCACCCCGCATATCGCGTGAACAGCGGGCGAAAGGCATACTCGGAGACGGCGGCGGCGAAACGCGCGGCTGAAAGCCGCCCCTACTCGACAGTGACGCTCTTGGCCAGGTTCCTCGGCTGATCGACGTCGCTGCCGCGGTGTACTGCGACGTAGTACGAGAGAAGCTGGAGCGGCAGACTGAGAACGATAGGCATCAGCAGTGGATGGACGCTCGGCACGCGGATCACGTCGCGCGCCACCTCGCTGACGGCGTCGTCGTCGACGTCGGTGACGACGATGATCTGACCGCCCCTCGACTCGACCTCCTTCATGTTGCTCAGCGTCTTTGGGTAGGCGTCGTTCTTCGGCAATAAGACGACCACGGGCATCGTCTCGCTGATCAACGCGATCGGTCCGTGCTTGAGTTCCCCTGCAGGATAGCCCTCGGCGTGGATATACGAGAGCTCCTTGAGCTTGAGGGCGCCTTCGAGTGCGATCGGATAGTTCACGCCGCGGCCGACGTAGAGGAAGTTCTCCGCCGCGACATAACGCCGCGCCAACGCGTCGATCGCGTCGGCGAGTCCGAGCACGTGGCGCATCGGACCGGGCAGGTGCAACAATCCCTGGATCAGCTCGCGGCGCGACTCGACGGCGAGTGTTCCCCGGCGCCGCCCGAGATGGATCGCCACCAATAACAGAGCGGTCAGCTGAGTGACGAACGCTTTGGTCGACGCGACGCTGATCTCCGGACCCGCGTGGGTATAGAGCACCGAGTCGGCGCGACGCGCGATGCTCGATTCGACGACGTTGCAGATCGCCGCCGTGTGCACGTCGTGCGCCCGCGCCGCCTCGACGGCCGCCAGCGTGTCGGCGGTTTCACCCGACTGCGATACCACCAACAACATGCCGCGGTCGTCCAGAATCGGCTCGCGGTAACGAAACTCGCTGGCGTAATCGACGTTGCAGGGAATGCGCGCGAGCTTCTCGATGTAGAACTTGCCGACCAGGCACGCGTGCCAGGCGGTGCCGCAGGCGACCAGGTCGATACGCTCGATCCGATCCCACCAGTCGGCTTCGAAGTCGAGCTCTTCGAGCGCCACGTCGTCGGACTCCATCAACAAACGGCCGCGCATGGTGTCGATCGTCGCCTGCGGCTGCTCGTTGATCTCCTTGAGCATGAAGTGTTTGTAACCGCCCTTCTGCGCGGTCACCGGATCCCAGGTAATGCGACGCGGCTCGCGGTGCACCGGAGTTCCATCGAAGCGCGACAACCGAACCGTCTCCCGATCGATCTCGGCGAGCTCCCCATCCTCGAGGAAAAGTACGTCGCGAGTGTAATCGAGGAGCGCGGGAATGTCGGAGGCGACGAAGTTCTCGCCGTCGCCGAGGCCAATGACGATCGGCGTAGCGCTCTTGGCGGCTATCAGCTTACCGGGCTCGTCGCTGCTCATGACGACCAGCGCGAACGACCCTTCGAGCCGGGCCACCGCCGCTCGTGTCGCCGCCGCCAGATCGCAGCCATCGGCCATCGCGCCGTCGATCAAGTGGGCGACGATCTCGGTATCGGTCTCCGAGCTGAAGGTGCGCCCCCCCGACTTCAACTCCGCCCGCAATTCCAAGAAGTTCTCGATGATACCGTTGTGGATGAGGACGACCCCCCCGGCGCGGTGCGGGTGGGCGTTTTCCTCCGAAGGGCGACCGTGCGTCGCCCAGCGTGTATGGCCGATGCCACTGTGGCCGGGCAGCGGATCGGAGGCGAGAAGGTCCTCCAGGTTCTGCAACTTGCCGACCGAGCGCCGCACCGCCACGGCACCGTGGTCGAGTATCGCCAGGCCCGCCGAATCGTAGCCGCGGTATTCGAGCAGGCGCAGGCCACGCACGAGGACCGTGCTCGCGTCCCGCTCACCAACGTATCCGACGATGCCACACATGACTGGCGAGTGTACGGTGCCGACACTCAATTCGCCAGCGCACTTTCGCCGCAGGACAAACCGCCGCTGGCGAGTGCTGTCCGCTGCCGCCGGGCGCGGGCCCGATTCCGCTTCAGCCTTTGCGGGTCCTCGCCTTCACGCCCTTCTGCGCCTTCACGACCGTCTTCACCTTCTTCGCTTCGCGGCGGCGGCGCTCGGCCACCCAGCCGCTGCGTTCCGACTGCCGGCGCGGGTTGAAGACCAGCGATCCCGGTGGAACGTCGCGCAGCACGGTGGTGCCCGACGCCACGTAGACATCGTCGCCGACCCGCACCGGCGCCACCAACTGGGTATCGCTACCGATCATCACGCGATCGCCGATGACCGTGCGATGCTTGGCGAATCCGTCGTAATTGCAGGTGATGGTTCCGGCGCCGATGTTGGTCTGACGACCGATCTCGGTGTCGCCGAGGTAGGCCAGGTGATTCGCCTTGGCGCCGGCGGCGAGCGACGCATTCTTGGTCTCGACGAAGTCGCCAATGTGGACGTCGTCGGCCAGCCTCGACCCCGGACGCAAATGAGCGAACGGACCGATCAGGCACCGTTTGCCGACTCTCGTTTCCGTCATGACGACGCCGAAGCGCAAGTGCACGCCGTCGCCGACGCGCGAGTCGGTGAGGAACGAAGAGCCGTCGATCTGGCACCCGGCGCCGATCCTGGTCGCGCCGCGCAGATGAACGTTTGGCCCGATCACGGTATCGCGGCCAATGCGAACGTCCGGATCGATGTACGTCGTGGCCGGATCGCCCAGGCTCACTCCCGCCGCCATCCACCGGTCGTTGATCTGGCGCCGGACCACCGCCTCCAGGGCGGCCAGCTCGCGCCGGCTGTTGACCTGGCCGACCTCGCCGGGGTCGACCGCGACCGAGCTCACGCGCGCACCGCGCGCCAGCGCCAACTCGATGATATCGGTCAGATACAGCTCGCCCTGGGCGTTGTCCGGCTTGATCTTAGGCAACAGATCGAAGAGCAGCGAAGCGCGCAGGCAGTAGACGCCTACGTTGACCTCGCGGATCGCGCGCTGCTCCGCGGTGGCGTCGCGCTGCTCGACGATGGCGCCGACGCGGCGGCCGCGGCGGACGATCCGGCCCCAGCCGTGCGGCTCGTCGACCGTGGCGCAGAGCAAGGCGATACCGTCGCCTGTCTGCTTCTGCGCCCGCACCAGGCGGCGCAGGGTCCGCGGCCGCAACAACGGCAGATCTCCGGCCATGACCAGAACAGGACCGCGGTATCCTGCCATGCGCGAGCGCGCCGCCAGCACCGCGTGGCCGGTCCCCTTCTTCTGCCGCTGCACCGCGAACTCGACGTCATCGCCACACAGCGAGCGCATCTCGGCGACGCCGTCGTCAGATCGCGGACCGACGACCGCCACCAGCGGCCGCGCGCCAACCGCGCGCAGGGCGTCCAGCGGCCACTGGAGGAGCGGCTTACCGGCGAAGGGATGAACCAACTTCGACCGCGCCGACGCGAAGCGAACACTGCGGCCCGCCGCAAGAACAATCGCACCTAGCTGAGAACGACCCACCCCGCGGGCGATACCCCGCCGCAGCGCGGCGGTCAAACCCGATACCAGTGGAGCGCCCCCGCGCGGCGGACTACGCCAGACGCTATTGGCCCCCCGTCGCCAAGTTGATACAGGAGCAGTCGACCACTTAGCCTTTGGAGAGCGCCATGCCGAGCGTACGTTTCGTCAAGCAAGATCTCACCGTCGAGTGCCCCGTCGGCACCAACATCCGCCAGTTGGCTCTGGACAACGAAATCGACCTCTACGCGTTTCCAGCGAACCTCCTCAACTGCCGCGGCCGAGCCCTGTGCGGTACCTGCCGCATCAAAATCGACGACGTTCGCGCGGTGTCGCCGGTAACTCCCGACCAGCTGAGCAAGGTCGGCTGGGAAGGACCTCATTACCGCCTGGCGTGCAAGTCCAAGGTTCTCGCCGATGTCGAAATCGTCACCAACCCGCGATCCAAACTGGGCTGGATGGACCACCCGACGTACCAATGGATGGAGGACCTGCCCTACTGAGCCCGCAGCCGCCGTGTCGGCCGCGCTCAACCACCCTCCGTAAGGCTGCGGTAGGCGCCGCGAAAGTACGTCAGCGGCATACCGTCGCTCGCCCCGCCGGCCTCGATCTGGCCGACGAAGATCGAGTGATCGCCGCCTTCGTAGACGTGCGCTATCCGACATTCGGCGTAGCCGATGGTCCCGGCGAGTATCGGCACGCCGAGTTCGCCGGGGCGCCATTCCAGCCCGGCAAACTTATCGCCCCCCGATCTCGCAAACCGCTGCGAGAGGTCCGCCTGGTCAGCAGCCAGGAAGTTGACCGCAAACGACTCCGACACCGCAAACTGTTCGTACGTATTCGACTCCGCGCCGATGCAGACAAGCGCCAGGGGCGGATCCGCGGAGACGGAGGTGAAGGCCGTCGCGGTCAGGCCCAAGGGACACCCCTCGCCGTCCATCAACGTCACCACCGTCACCCCGGAGGCAAAGCACCCCATCACCCGACGAAACGTGTCCTTGTCCACAGCCATCCCATCACCTTTCAGGTTTTTGCGGCGGCGATGCGCCGGAGGTCATCCGATCGAGCGGACCGTCCGAGCGCCACATGTGGCAGGAATTGGTCGCGCTGCTGGTAGAAGAGCGTCGATCGGATTTGCCGGGTGCCAGGTCCATCTCCTCGATCAAGCCGGGCAGGCTCTGCATAACTACCGGCGCCATCATGAACAACAGATGCGTCTCCGGTCGCCTCCCAGCTTCATCATCGAGGATCTCCTGGACCCGCAGCGAAAAGCCCTTACGAGCCCCAACCCCCTCTAATTGTTTCAATTTCGAGAGTTCTTCCCACGCGCCCGCATTGCCGAAGCCGGGCAATAGCTGGCGCCTGCGGCCACTGACTTCAGCCAACTCCAGGTCCGGGAAGCTGGTCTGGAAGTCGGCCATGACCTCCATGCCGCTGAGTAGCTCCTCGGCAGCGAAACCGTCCTCGGGGGGGCCACCGCGCTGGAACGTGTCTGTCAAGGTTCCGTGCAGCGAAACGCCGAGACCTTCGCCTTTGAATGCGTCCACACTGACACTACGAGCCCACAGCGTCTCGCCCGGGTTGACCGGCGAATCCCCGCCAAGCCGCGTCTGGACCCTGTAATCCGCGAGCGCCGCCAGCACCGCCGGCCCCGTGAGGCGCAACAACGTGAAGATATGGAAGCAGCCGCGCGGTCCGCCGATGAGGGAATGGACCACTTTTGGGTAGGAGTCGTCCAAGCGCGTGCCGACCAGCCCCTGCACGGCATCGATCGGGCCAGCGCAGTTTTCTCCCCCCGTGTGCTCGGACGAAACGTACGGGAAAGTCCGCATCTCGGGATCGACCCGAGAGATCGTCTGCTTGTCCACATCAACCCACACTCGGGTGCACATATCGTGGACCACCCCGGGACCGCGCAGGCTGGCACCCAGCGGCACGATCGAGCGCTTGCGCAGATCGATGAGCCTGCCGTCGACGAAAACTTCGCGTGGACCGCTCCAGCGCAGCCGGAGGGAAATGACGCGCGTGTGCAGCGGTACCGACAACATGCTGTGGAAACAGACCTGATTCCGGACGGTGAAGCAAGCCGACACGATCCATGCAGCAATCGGCGTGGGCTGCGACGGGATACAAGCCGCCGCCGTAAGCACCCTCGCCACCGACAATTTTCCGATTGACGGTGACGCCGGATCTACTGTATTAGGGTGCCTGGCGTTTCTCGTTCGAACGCTCGACTTCCTGGCCGGAAAAGGGGCGCGGGCAAACCCGAAATCGGAGTATTCCATGGTGATGGTGATGGTGGGGAATCGTGGTGGTTGGCGTGGTGGCGCGGCCGTGAGCACGACGTTGGCAGCCTTGATCGCGACTGCACTGGCAGCACTACCGGCAGTCGCGGAGCCCTTGGTGTACACGGCGTTGAACAACAACAGGGCCGTCGCAATCATCGACGCCGCGACCAACGCGGAGGTCGATCGGGTCACCGTGCAGAGCGCCCCGACATCGGTCGCGATCCGCTCGGACGGAGCCAAGGTCTACGTCGTCAACGAGCGCTCGGACTCGGTGAGCATCATCGATACCAGCGATAATTCAGTCACCAACGTAGTGGTCGGCGCAGACCCGGTGGGCATCGCCGTTCTCCCCGACGACAGCTTGGTCTTCGTGGCCAGCTTTGCGGAGGCGAGCGTCTACGTGATCGACGGCAACAGCGACACGCTGGTCGACACCGATCCAATGACGATGGGCGTCAACCCGATTTCAGTCGGATCCGGCCCGCTCCAGCTCACGGCGTCCCCCTCCGGAGACGAAGTCTGGGTCGCCTTGGCCTCGAATGCCCTCGACATCATCGACACCGGCACCTTGCTGGCCACCGGCAGCGTCATGACGACGACCCAGCCGGGCGGGCTGGCCTTTACCCCCAGCGGTGACGACGTCTACGTAACCAGGCTCTTTACGGCGGAGGTCGCAATCTTTGACGCGAACACCCTTCTGCTACTCGATACGGTCGACGTCGGTACTACCCCGACACAGGTCGCTGCAACACCCGACGGCAGTACCGTCGTCGTAACCAACCTGTTCGGCAGCTCCGTATCTCTGATCGACACCGACACCATGGCACTCACCGACACGGTTGCCATTGGTAGAGGGATGCCGCCGAGCGGTGGATTTCCGTTCGGAGTGACCATCAGCGCCGATAGCTCCACCGCCTACGTCTCCGATGCCAGCGCGGTGCGCGTGGTCGACCTGGGCACAGCGACGCAGGTGGACTCGGCACCGTACGACAGCCCGGGGGGCCCGGGACGCGGTATCGCGATCGCCGACTCCGCGCCAACGCCGACACCAACTGCATCCGAGACGACGACGGCTACGCCGACCGATACCGCGACCGAGATTCCGACCGCAACGGAGATCCCAAGTACAACGCCTTCGGCAACCATGGCTACAGCCACCAGTACAGCCTCCGCAACGGCAACCAGTACTGCGCAAGCTACGGTGACAGCTACTGCGACCGACACAGCTACAGCCACCGCCACAGCTACAGACACGAGCATGGCCACGGCAACCGCGACACCAAGCGACACGAGTACACCCGGCACCGCCACAGCAACGCCTACCGATACCGCAACCGCAACCGACACTCCGAGCAGCACACCAACCGGTACTCCGCCGACTGATACGCCAACCGCGACTGCCACAGCCGCCAGCGACACGCCGACGGCGGCGCCGACTGACACTCCGTCCAGTACGCCAACGGGGACTCTGCCGACTGACACACCGACCGCGACTGCTGTAGCGACAGACACGCCGACCGGCACTTCAACGGCGGCTCCGACAGACACTCCGAGCAGTACGCCAACGGGGACTCTGCCGACTGATACGCCGACCGCGACTGCCACAGCCAGCGACACTCCGACCAGCACGCCAACCGACACTTCAACGGCGGCTCCGACAGACACTCCGAGCAGCACGCCGACGGGGACTCTGCCGACGGACACACCGACCGCGACTGCTGTAGCGACAGACACTCCGACCAGCACGCCAACCGACACTTCAACGGCGGCTCCGACAGACACCCCGAGCAGTACGCCAACGG
>Ga0114931_10001543_pt1 | contig 29399 bp, 28 predicted proteins | sample 2SBtaG_FD_89579 | JGI IMG/M metagenome (GOLD analysis project Ga0114931, IMG submission 89579) | Deep subsurface microbial communities from Kolumbo volcano to uncover new lineages of life (NeLLi) - 2SBTROV14_V59a metaG | ecosystem: Environmental > Aquatic > Marine > Volcanic | place: Kolumbo... | reverse complement strand
CCTGTCACACAGGTGGAGACCGTCCTTCTGGCCGCTATGGTGCTGGTCACTGGTGGAATTAGCTGGATTTTTGGTCCACAGGCGGTGGCCTTACAAGAACAAGCGTTTCAAGCCACAACGGAAATAGCAAAAAAAACCGCTTATGACCAGTTTTTTCATATGCACATGATCGTGCGGGGTCTGTACCTGGCCAATCTAGGATTGGCATTTGGGCTCTTCGTCGCAAAACTCAGACAAGGATTGAGCATCCATCCACACATCCGATGATGGTCTCGAGCATCTGTTTCATACGGTGCCGTACCACAATTCAATGAACCAGAACGGGTAAGGACGAACGTGAAAAAAGCGATTCTCGCATTAGCGGATGGGACAGTTTTGGAAGGTCAGGCGCTTGACTTTGAAGGAGAAGCCTGCGGGGAAGTGGTGTTTAATACCGCCATGACAGGCTATCAGGAAATTTTGACCGATCCTTCCTATAAAGGCCAAATGATCGTCATGACTTTTCCGCATATCGGCAATTACGGAATCGTAGCCGAAGACGCGGAATCGACGCACGTGTGGACCGAAGGATTTATCGTCAAGGAATCCTCACGGATCCCCAGCAATTGGCGTTCGCGGCAGTCGTTACAAGCGTACTTAGCGGATCATCGTGTCGTCGCTATTGAAGGGATTGACACCCGATTCTTGACCAGACATATTCGTGATCAGGGATCCCAACCAGGAGTCATTTCTCATCTTCATTTTGATCCGGGCCATCTCGTGGATCAGGCTCGTAAGGCCATCCCCATTCGTGGTCGTGACTTGGTGGGTGAAGTGACCTGTCACCATCCCTACCAATGGAAAGACGGGACGGGCCTATGGCCGCAGGAAAATGGAGTTTTGGTTAGTCAGAGCCTAGAAAAGGAACCTTTGCGAATTATCGTCTTGGATTTTGGCGTTAAACAGAATATTCTACGACGCTTGGTGGATATGGGATGTGTAGTTCACGTGGTTCCGGCTTCCATATCCAGTGAGGAAATTCGATGCATAAACCCTGATGGAATTTTTCTCTCGAATGGACCTGGCGATCCGGAAGGGGTTCCTTATGCCGTAGACACGGTTCGACAATTAATTGGTTGGCGTCCCATGATGGGCATTTGTCTCGGGCATCAAATCTTGGGATTAGCACTGGGGATGAAAGCGCATAAACTCAAATTCGGCCACCATGGCGCCAATCATCCTGTGTTGGATCTTCGCACCGGTAAAGTCGAAATTACGTCACATAATCACAATTTCTCGGTGGCTCTCCCTGATGCCGATGGCCATGATTCGCTGGTTCCCCAGACGTTTGAAACTCCATGGGGGCGCGCACAACTCACCCACAGAAGCCTGAATGACCACTGTTGTGAGGGGATGGAGGGAGTAGATCTTCCTATTCTTTCCGTTCAATATCATCCAGAGGCGTCGCCGGGGCCACATGACTCCAGCCACGTCTTTCGCCAATTTATTCATATGATGGAGGCCTTTCCCAGTGTATAAAGCCATCGTGATCATCAGTCTTCTTTCTTGGTCGTTGATCGCCGGAGGATGTATCAGCATTGATGTGTTTCCTCGAAGCGGGCCGCTTCAGGAATCTCGTCTCTCCGGATCAGGGAGTGATAAAATTTTACTGATCGATATCTCCGGCCTCCTCAGTTCGGCAAAACCCGACAGATTGTTTGACCGGCCAAGTCTTCCATCTCGTATTAAAGAGGAGCTCACCAAGGCGGGCGAAGATTCTCACATTAAAGCCATTGTGCTTCGTATTAATAGTCCCGGAGGGACCGTGACCGCTTCTGATATCCTCTATCATGAAATTCGAGCATTTAAGGAAAAGAAAAAAATTCCTGTCATTGCCTCCATCATGGATCTTGGCACGTCAGGAGGATACTACGTCGCGGTCGCGGCAGACCGTATTATCGCTCATCCCTCCACCATTACCGGCAGCGTTGGTGTGATTATGGTCACACTGAATGCCGAAGGGCTTTTGGAAAAAATCGGCGTGGAACCGATTACGATTGTGTCCGGTCCCAAAAAGGCCATGGGATCGCCTTTTCGAGCCATGACCAAGGAGGAACGGGGCATTTTTCAATCGGTCATCGGCAGTCTGTATGAACGATTCGTGCAGGTGGTCCAAGAAGGCCGGCCATCGATGGAGAAAGACGCCGTTCGCCGATTGGCCGATGGACGTATTTACTCCGCGGAACAAGCTCATCACCTTGGCTTAGTGGATACGATCGGCTATCTTGACGATGCCATTGAATTGGCAAAACACAAAGCAGGGCTCAAAAAGGCCACGGTTATCACCTATCATCGGGCAGGAGGGTACAAACCCAATGTGTACTCCCAGTTTTCAAGTCTCCCCGCCAAAATGGGAGGGTTCCCCAGGATTGATCCGGTTTCTTTGATGACCCTTTTGAGGGGCGGCACCCCCCAACTGATGTACCTCTGGATGCCTTAACCCTGACCAGCCGGTACGAATTAAATCCGATGGTTATGATGAAGGACCGTCACGTACTATCCAATTTGAGATTGTTCAAATGCCGACCGAGTTTTTCCGGCAAGCTCACCCATGCCCTTACAGTATGGGGCTTAGCGTTGTTGATTGTGAGTGTGCCCCTTGGATGTGAGAGGGCACCGATTACGGCACGTGATCAATTTATTTATATTTCCGAGGACAAAGAAATTGCTTTAGGGTTATCGGCTTTTCAAGAGGTCATCAAAAACTCTCGATTAGCGACAGACCCTCAAATAATCATGATGGTGAACCGGGTGGGACGTCGAATCGCCCACGTCGCCAACAAACCAGAATATCACTGGGAATTTGCGGTGATTCAAAATGATGACATGGTCAATGCCTTTGCCTTGCCGGGAGGAAAAGTGGCGGTCTATACCGGCATCCTCAAATACACCAAAACCGAAGCGGGACTCGCAACCGTCATGTCTCATGAAATTGCGCACGCCCTCCAACGTCATGGGGCCGAACGATATAGCCGAGGGATTTTAGAGCAAATTGCGCAAGTGGGGGCTTTGGCGGGCGCCGCTATCGGCGGCATTGATCCAACCGTGGCGTTAGGCGCCATGAGCGCCTATGGGGTCGGTGTCTCCCTTCCGAACTCCAGAAGGCAGGAATCTGAAGCGGACTTTGTTGGATTGCAATTGATGGCCAAAGCGGGGTTTGATCCACACGAAGCGGTTTCATTTTGGGAACGGATGAGCGGCTGTCCCAGGAAAATGATCGGACGTTTTTGCTTCCGGTCCAATGCAGCCATTCCGGAATTTCTCTCTACCCATCCCTCCGATGTCACCAGAATTAATCAAATTGAAGCGTGGATTCCCCAAGTGATGAAATTTTATCACCCGATACAGGAAACAAAGAGTCCAAACGCCACTCTGTTCAAGCAATCAGCATCCTTCCATGCCAAAACGAACTGACATCCGGCGGATTCTCTTAATTGGGCCGGGGCCCATTGTCATTGGACAGGCCTGTGAATTTGACTATTCGGGAACTCAGGCCTGTAAAGCTCTGAAAGAAGAGGGCTTTCAAGTCGTCCTCCTGAATAGTAATCCAGCCACCATTATGACTGATCCGGATTTGGCTGACCAGACCTATGTGGAGCCCATTACGCGAGAGGTGGTCGAGCGCATTCTGGAATGCGAACGACCCGATGCCTTGTTGCCGACCATGGGGGGGCAAACAGCCCTGAACATTACCATGGAGTTATCCGATCAGGGAGTACTTCAAAAATTTGGGGTTCAGCTCCTTGGAGCCTCCCGAGAAGCGATTATGAAAGCTGAGGATCGAGAGACCTTCAAACAAACAATGCTCCGTATCGGCTTGAACGTGCCTGCAAGCGGCTCAATCTCCTCCCGTGATGACGCCATGCGACTCATCGATCATATTGGATTCCCAGCGATTATCCGTCCATCCTTTACATTGGGGGGAACAGGTGGGAACATCGCTTACAACCGAGAAGAGTTCGACCGGATCGTGGAGTGGGCACTGACAGCCAGCCCGACAGGGCAGGCCCTCATTGAGCAGTCCTTAATCGGCCTGAAGGAATTCGAACTCGAAGTCATGCGGGATAGCAAGGACAATGTCGTCATCGTGTGTTCCATTGAAAATTTTGATGCCATGGGAATCCATACAGGAGACAGTATTACGGTAGCTCCTGCCATGACGCTGACAGACAAGGAATATCAGCGTATGCGGGATGCGGCCATTCGAATTATCAGAGAAATCGGCGTTGATACCGGTGGATCAAATATTCAATTTGCCGTGCATCCACAAACCGGAGAGCAGATGGTGATTGAAATGAACCCTCGGGTTTCTCGAAGCTCAGCGTTAGCGTCAAAAGCGACCGGCTTCCCCATTGCCAAAATCGCCGCAAAACTTGCGGTGGGCTATACGTTGGACGAGATCACGAATGACATCACCAAAGTGACCAAGGCCTCATTTGAGCCGACCATTGATTATGTCGTCGTGAAAATACCCAGATTTACATTTGAAAAGTTTTCGGGCACTGATCCAACGTTAACCACCCACATGAAATCCGTGGGAGAGGCGATGGCACTTGGGGCAACCTTCAAGGAAGCGCTTCACAAGGCCATTCGTTCCCTGGAAATTGATCGTTGTGGGTTGGAATCTCTCCAAGAATTAGATGGCCACAATCCTCAGATGGCTCCAGATCCTCAAAAGCTCGCTCGGATTCAAACCACTCTCCAAATCCCCACGGCTGACCGCCTCTGGCATCTGGCCGATGCCTTTCGCTTGGGGCTCTCCATTGAGGCATTACATGCCATCACGCATATCGATCCCTGGTTTCTAGAACAAATCAGGCAGTTGGTGGACTATGAATATTCATTGTCCTCCTACGCCCTGTCACCTTCAAAAACAGAAACAATCGGACTCCCCCCTGACATCTTGTTAAAAGCCAAGCAACAGGGGTTTGCCGATAAACGCATAGCCAACCTTCTGGGATGCTCAGCCGAGACCATCCGATCCTGCCGAATGACAGCTTTGCCGGACAACCCCGCCATCTATAAACGGGTCGATACTTGCGGGGCCGAATTCGAGGCATTGACACCGTATCTGTATTCCACCTATGGCCGCCAATGTGAAGCTCGCCCGTCAAATAGGAAAAAGGTCATCATTCTGGGAGGAGGGCCGAATCGCATTGGACAAGGAATCGAATTTGATTACTGTTGCGTGCATGCCGCCATGGCGCTCAGAGAAGAAGAGATTGAAACCATTATGGTCAATTGCAATCCAGAAACGGTGAGCACCGACTACGACATTTCAGACCGGCTGTATTTTGAACCACTGACTCAGGAGGATGTATGCCACATCGTTGAGAAAGAACAGCCATTTGGAGTCGTGGTGCAATTCGGTGGCCAGACTCCCCTGAAGCTTTCAGCGCCGTTAGCGGAAAGAGGCATTCCCGTGTTGGGAACAAGCCCGGACTCCATTGATCGAGCGGAAGACCGGAAGCGCTTCAGTGATCTGATCAATGAGTTGGGTCTTCGGCAACCGCAAAACGGCAGTGCCCGCTCCCACCATGAGGCTCATCTCATTGCCGTGAATATCGGCTACCCGATCATGGTCCGTCCTTCCTATGTGCTGGGTGGACGGGCAATGCGAATCATCTATGATTCGGATTCTCTGGATCGGTATTTGGAAGCAAATGCGCGAGAATTCTCTGAGCATCCTCTTTTAATCGACCACTACCTGGAAGAGGCTATTGAGATTGACGTCGATGCTATTGCGGATGGACATGATGTCGTCGTCGCAGGCATTATGGAGCATGTTGAGAAAGCGGGAATTCATTCAGGAGATTCCGCTTGCTCGCTCCCCCCCTACTCCTTAGGGAATAATATCATCGAGAACATTCGGCGCCAAACAGTTGAATTGGCCAAAGCTTTTCAGGTTGTTGGATTGATGAATATCCAATTTGCAGTTCAACAGAACGACATCTATATCCTGGAAGTCAATCCCCGTGCCTCCCGAACCATTCCCTTTGTGAGCAAAACCATTGGCGTTCCCCTCGCCAAACTTGCCATGAAGGTCATGGTTGGAAAGACGCTCAAAGATTTGAGGTTTACTGACACTCCCTCTCTCTCACATCTCGCGGTGAAGGAAGCGGTGTTTCCTTTTACGAAATTGGGTGTTCAGGATGTATTATTGGGCCCAGAGATGCTGTCAACAGGAGAAGTGATGGGAATTGACCAAGATTTTGGGTGGGCGTTTGCCAAAGCGCAATCCGCCGCCGGATTACCCCTTCCCCGCATAGGAACCGCCTTGCTCAGTCTCAGAGATGCGGATAAACCAGCGACGGTTGAGCTGGCTCGACGACTGGTTCGGTTAGGGTTTACTCTTCAAGCCACACGTGGGACCGCGGCCTTTCTTGATCAACAGGGAGTCACGGCTGAGCCTGTCTATAAAGTCACGGAGGGCCGGCCTGATATTGTTGACTACATCAAAAATCGTCGAATTGTCATGGTGGTCAATACGGTGGGAGACACCGCCGCTCAAGCGGATTCCGCCCCAATTCGGAAAGAAGCCCTGTATCATCAAGTCCCATATTTTACAACTATTCAAGGGGCAAAGGCTGCTATCACAGCCTTGGAGGCCGTCGCTCAGCGCGCATTAAGAGTTTGCTCCATTCAGAAATACCAAAAAAAGACCACAACGTGTAGGGAGGATGTTTCATGAAGGTTCCCCTGACAAAGAAAGGCTATGATACACTCAAGACGGAATTGGAAAGACTCCGCAAAGAAGATCGGCCCAAGGTGATTCAGGCTATTGCCGAAGCTCGTGAGCACGGGGACTTGCGGGAAAACGCTGAATACACCGCGGCCAAAGAGCAGCAACAATTTATTGAACGTCGCATTGCGGAAATTGAGAATAAACTGGGGAATGCTCATGTCGTTGAGACCACTCCTCGCTCACATGAGACTGTGGTGTTTGGGGCGACGGTTAAAGTTCTCAACCTTCAAAACCAAGAACATAAACAATATCGATTGGTGGGGCAGGAGGAGGCGGATCTGAAGAATGGGTCCATTTCCGTTCAATCGCCCATTGGCCGGGCTATGATCGGCCACAAGGTTGGGGAAATTGTGGAAGTGAATCGACCGGCAGGACCGGTGGAATACGAAATTGAAGAAATTTTATACGAGGAGTCATAACATGGCATCAGCTATTTCTCTCGTGACGTTACTAACGGACTTTGGTACTGAAGACTCGTTTGTGCCCAGCATGAAGGGCGTGATGTACGGAATTCATCCTCAGGTGAGGGTGGTCGATATCTCTCATCAGGTTCCACCTCATAACATTCACTATGCCGCGCACCTTCTCCAATCCTGCTATCGATATTTCCCCGATGGCACCATTCACGTCGTGGTGGTTGATCCCGGCGTCGGGAGCAACCGGCGCCCTCTCCTCGTCTCCACATCCCGCTACTTTTTCTTGGCTCCAGACAACGGCATTCTGAGTTCCATTTTGGAAGAAGAATTGTCCGTTGAAGTCCGAGTGATCGAAAATAAGCAATATCGTTTGGATTCCGAAGGCGCGACATTTGACGGCCGTGATTTGTTTGCCCCTTCGGCTGCCTGGCTGACAAAAGGTCAGACACCGGGTTCCTTTGGAAAATTAACCCGGGACTACCTGACCCTCCCAAAAGACGAACCTAAAATGGATCGGGAATCACTTGTTGGCAAAATCGTCTTCATTGATCACTTTGGTAATATTATTTCCAACATTACACCCGCTGATTTACAGACCTTTCGGGAGGTCACCAAGCGTGAGCCTCAAACAATTCAGTTGGGCGGGACGGTTATCGATGGTATCAAAACATACTATGCCGAAGGCGCCACCGGTGTTCCGGAAGCGTTGATCAACAGCAATGGACACTTGGAGATTTTTATTAAGCAAGGCCGGGCGGTAGACCGCTGTGCCATTGAAATAGGGACGCGAATCGAAGTGCAGTAACAAAGCAGAGATAAAGAAACAAGCTATGCCTGTGGTTTCCTGAAAAGGGCAGGATAGTCCTGAAGGATTTGGTCGTTGAGGGAAGGGTCTAATCTGGCTTGGTAGAGCGTTTGGGCTTTGGCGAGCCTTTCTAGGATAATTTCCTTGGCGCCAAGAAGGTTGACCCCCCGCATGTTCGCGCCCGTCAAGGACGCGTCTCGCATGGAAGCTTCTCGAAGATCGGCATTGACGAAGATGGTCTCCCTTAAATCGGTCAGATGGAGTTTCGCGTGAGATAGATTCGCATTGGTGAGATTGGCCCAGGGCAGCGATGTACGAGTCAAATTGCCTCCCGACAAGTCGGCATCTTGCAAATCAGCTCTGATAAGACCTGAATTTGATAGGTCAATACGAACCATCTTTGTTTTGACAAGCTGCGCTTTAATGAGATTCGCTTCAATCAAATCCGCCTCCGTCAGATTGGCGCCCGTTAAATTGGCTTCTGTCAAATCGGCGCGCACGAGATAGGCATCAGACAAGTCTGCCTCAGCCAAATCAGCGTGACTCAGATCAACCCTTGTCAGATCATAACCGGAAAGGTCGGCACCCCGCAGGTCCGGTTGAACCGTTGGGTTTGTCCTTCTAAATTTATTCCACACTTCAATACCGCCTTCCAGGAGTGTTGTGAGGTGTTCCTGATTTGCCATGAGCGCGTCCAAACTTAATACCAGGACTCCGCCCAGGCTTTTTGATAATCCTCAAACGAATCCACTTCCATCCACCCTTTGTAGATCGGTATACACCGGACCTCATATCCACGATCAATACACTCTTGGATTAGATCGGTAAGGGAAGCATGGTCGATGGTGGAGGCTTCATGGAAACCCTTTGACGAGCTGTGCTGAAGAACGTCTCGGTAAACCTCCTTCAATGCGGTGATTCCATGGTCGGAAAACATCGACAAACCTATAAATTCCCCGTGAGCATCATCAGGGGAGACATCTCGCCCAATTTTTACAATTCGATTGGCTGTTTCAGGGGTCACATATCGAAAACTTTTTCCTGGAGACGACTCCAATTGGACAAGATCCGGTCGAAGTGGCAACTCTGAAAAGTGTTGATGCTGATCAGCCCATGACAAATCGATGACCAGGGAAATATCAGCCGCACTCTTCAACAGTTTCTGAAGAATAGTGGCATCAAAAATAATGTCCCCGTACAGGAACAGGCATCGCCCCGTCATTTCATGTTCCGCACAAAAATACGAAAACAATTCCCCTGTTTCTTCATAGCGATTATTATCATAATATCGGATATGAGGAACCTGAATGGCCTCTTTGTGGTATCCACGGATCAGAACGATATCTTTGATATTGGCTTCATTGAGCGTGCCAATCTGCCGTTCCAAAATCGTTTTGCCTTTGATATCCAACAGACACTTGGGTTTATCTTGAATGAGAGGAAGAAGGTTCTTTTCAAAGCCGGCAGCAGCAATCAGCGTCGTAATCTGCTCCCCACCGGGTGGAAGAAATTTCCGTTCATCTTCACGCATTTTGGGAACGCCGACCAGATCGTAGACCTCATTGAGGGATACAATCCGGTCCGTAACGGCCTCCGCCTTCCCTTCCTCACACAATACGTCAAGCGTATCCCGCATCGCTTTGATCCCGGCACGCAACGCTTGATTCGCAAAAATGACAATCTTGAAGCCGACGCCCTCCAGTTCCTTGAGTGTCACGCTTCCGTAGGTCGTCGGCACGGCCACAAGCGGAACACGACCAGTATATGACTGAGCGACATCTCGTAATTCATCAAAATTCTGACCTTTTGAATGAATCAAAATGGCATCGGCTCCCGCCTCAATATAGGCGTGAATACGCTTGAGCGCTTCCGCCTTACCCCATCCGGCGATCAAGGCCTCTGTTCGCGCAATGAGGATAAAATCAGGAACCGCCTGAGCGGCCTTGGCCGCCTGAATTTTGCCGCAATGTTCTTCAATGGAAACTAACTCACGGCGCACGCCCGCATAAAAACTGCACCGTTTGGGAAACACATTATCCTCAATGCAAATCCCCGCGATTCCAGCCCGTTCATGGTCGTTCACCGTCCGCATCACGTTTAAAGCATTTCCATAACCTGTATCACAATCAGCAATAATGGGAATGGTAACGGCATCTGCCATATTGCGTTCCACGGCCACTTGTTCGCTCAGCGTGATAAAACTCGCATCAGGAATACATTTCAACGTGGCGGAAATGCCAAACCCACTCGCCCACACGGCATCAAAGCCGGCCTGCTCGATTAATTTCGCGCTCAGAGCATCATGCGCTCCCGCCACTTTGACTAGACCGGGGCGCTGAAGAAGCGCTTTTAATTTTGAGGCGTTATGCATGAAGAACTCCCGCTCTGAACGTCAACCGTCGACGCCGCTAAAATCGTGAAAAACCAGAAAAAATATCGCCGATGTTATCAAATTCTTCAAACCTCAATCCAGACATGCCTGATAAAGGATCTTTCCATTCCACCGCTTGAGGCATAACCACACAGGAAGAACCACGTATGAACGAGATTGCCTTACATAAAATGAACTTTAATTTTCAGGAGCTTCGACGATATGATTTTCGAATCGTGTACACCCTTCAGCTAATAGACGATTCGTCAGCATTTCACCCGGCCATTCAATCGGCAAATCCGCCGTAAACACCCATACATCGGGAGAGGTCCAAATAGGACCATGATCTTCAGGCAAGTCCGGGTCAAAAAGATCCGTCCAGATCGGCATATACACTCCATTTCCACACTGTGTATGTAAATGAACAATCGTTCGGCTCCGAACCGATGACTCCAAATCGTGCCAAACGGCAGCCGTTTCATCTGCAAGTCGATGCAATCGCACGGCATTTTGGGCATCAAACAAGGCGTACGAGGCATACGAGGGCGCTTCCAGCATATGAGGCGCCGGCGCAATTTCCGGACATTGGGCAGTCAAGCCATCCATGATGGCCTTACAATCCTCTTCAGACAATGATTCAGGAAGATCCGTGTCGACCTGACCACTGATCTCAAAAAATAAAAAGGCCGTTGATTCAACGGGAGGATGAAGGCGAGCCGCCAGAGGCTGCCGGCTCTGAGAACTGGCTAGGCTGGTAATATGTTCATAAAATTTTTGAAGACTGACAAAATCAAGGGTGCTGTCGGTCAACAGCCGAGGCTCAATCGTGACGACAGATCCGGGAGGAAGATGAAGGTGGGTTCTCAACAGCTCGGCGGTTGCCAACGCATTCAGCTTCAGTCCCAAAGGAACTCCTAAATTCGCTTGCAGAGGGAGTTCCAAGGCCCCTAACACCGCGTAGGTTTCCGTCTCAACAGAATCATTTTCAATGATGGCCGTACATGAGGCTTCAGCCAACAGGTCAAATAACCATTCCGCCATTTGCTCATCGAGCGCCGCCAGAACCGTCAACACATCGTACTCACGATCCTGCTCAAGAAGCGCCTGCAACACTTCTATGGCCAATTCGCTGTCTCCATGATCATGGCGCCTTGCATTGATCAGGTGAATCAAATCACGGGTTAATGGATCAGGCCGATACCAACTCTTCATAGTCATCCCTCCCCGTCCGGCTGGCTGAATCCCCTTGAACCACCTCTGTTCCTCATCCACTCATTCCCCAATGACTTTGATCAGCACGCGTTTCCGCCGGCGACCGTCAAATTCTCCATAAAAAATTTGTTCCCACGGACCAAAATCCAGCATTCCTTTTGTCACAGCCACCACAACTTCCCTACCCATTAGTTGTCGTTTGATATGAGCGTCTCCATTATCCTCCCCCGTCTGATTATGCTGATAGCAACCACCCTGCGGAGCCAATTTTTCAAGAAACTCATCATAATCTTGCAGTAACCCTGATTCATCATCATTGATATACACACTTGCTGTAATGTGCATGGCATTGACCAAGACCAGTCCCTCACGGACTCCACTTTTTTTGACGGCTCTTTCAACCTGAGGAGTGATATTCACATATCCCCGTCTTTCTTCGATGGCAAACCATAATTCTTCACGATAGGATTTCATGAGAATGACCTTCCTTCAGTCTAAACCTATAGACATTGGAGGCATTCTGCCTCAGGGATGCTCAAGATGCAAGGAGTCTCGGAACCTGTTCCAAGTCCAGCAAGAAAACTTGCGGGAAATTCTTGTCTTGAACGTGGTCAGATTTCTCCCATTGGTCGAAATGACACGGGGAAAAGTCGAAATAACAACGGTCTTCTGCCCATCGAATACATCAACGTATTGATGAAACACGGCAAGAGTTTGGGGGTCTTCGTGTTTGACTTGGTTCCCTCTTAATGGTATTTACAACCCACAGGAAGGGTCTTCCTGACCTGCATGGGAAAGGGAATCCTGTCATGAAAGCTCCTCAGGCAGGAGCAGTGTGGGAAATCGTACAAACAGGCCCCATCTCAACCAAAGAGGATACGCATGGATTATTGCTTTCCATCCGGAGTCATCAATACAGAAAGACCGGGATGGTCTTTTCTGTTCGCCAAGGAATCAGAGGAAGATCTGGAATTCGATGAGGGGTTGGAAGATGATGATTTGGGACAACCTCAACCACCAAATCGCCATCCTCTTCTCTGGGTTCTGATTCTGGTTATTGCGGCAGGCGCAGGGTATTGGCTCCTTACTTCGGATTGGTCAAGCAGGATACGAGACGCGACTGTTTCCACCTCGAACTCTCCAGTGACCATTGCCCCACGTCCCTCCTCTGAAAACAAATCATCACTCCCATCCTCCTCCCCTCCTTCTATCCCCATACCACGTTTCCAAGAGGGGCAGCACGTTCTTTTGAAAGGCTCACCCGGACAATCATCGGGTCTCTCCAGGCTCAACCGAAACCCAACAGGAAACCAACGAGGCCCGTTGGTCAAAAAAGACGAACCGCTGACCATTGTGGATGGTGAGATGATCAATCAGACGTGGGCCTACCTTGTTCGTACGCAATCCGGGGAAACAGGATGGGTTGCTGAACAACAGCTCCGCTTAAAATGACAATCCACCCTTCTGAGGAACCGGTCCACGATGAGTCTGAGCTCCCCTACGGTCGTGTCACATCCCAGTGTCTCTTTCTTTTTCGCCCTCGTCTCTTTCCGCTATCACTCTCTGAGTGAGAGAGTTTGATGTCCCCGACTGAAGCACAAGCCTACTGTACGACAGCAACGAAAAGAAGTGGAAGCAATTTTTTCTACTCCTTTTTATTTCTTCCAAGACAACGCCGAGAAGCGATGTATACCATCTATACCTTCTGTCGGGAGGTCGATAGCACGGTGGATGATGCTTTGCCGGGAAGGAACGTGTCTGATGAACTGCGTCGCTGGCGTGAGGAAGTCGCTGCTGCCTATAAAGGTTCGCCAACCAAGCCTGTGACCATCAGCCTGGCCGCGCATTTGAAACAGATTGACATCCCTCAGGAATTGTTTCAAGAATTGATTGCTGGGGTTGAGATGGATCTTACAACCACTCGCTATCCAACATTCGATGCTCTTTATCCTTACTGCTACCGTGTTGCCTCGGTCGTCGGGCTCATTTGCTTAAAGATTTTTGGAACACACACATCCCGAGCCAGTGAGTATGCGGTGAATCTCGGGCTGGCCTTTCAACTGACGAATATCCTTCGCGATATTGCCGGTGATGCTCAACGCAACCGGATTTACCTCCCCCAAGAAGACATGGAGCGGTTTGGATACAAGGAGGAGGCACTCTTCAATCATGAATATACCCCGGAGTTTATCCAACTGATGAATTTTGAATGCGCGCGGGCCCGTCATTATTATGACCTGGCACATGAAACCATTCAGACATTGCCTCTTTCAGACCGTAGGCGCCTAGTGGTTGCCGAAATAATGCGAGGCGTGTATTCCCAGATTCTGACTCAAATCGAAGCGCAGGAATATCGGGTATTTGGCCGGCGCATCCGTCTGACGCCTCTTTCACGTCTTCTGATTGCAGCGACTATTTGGGGCCGGTCTTTTTTTATTCGCTAACAGAATCCTTCCCACATGAACCGCCGCATCTTGATCATCGGAGGTGGGCTAACCGGACTGACTCTCGCATTTCGTTTGGTCACCGAGAACACCCATGTTCTCATCCTTGATAAACATCCAAAGCCTCTACACCCCGATGCGGCCTCGCCGATTATCATTCATGGATTTGAATCCGCCACCTGGAAATTACTGGAGGATCTTGGAAGGCCTTCACACCTTCAACGCACATACCGAGTGTCCTTAGAATTTTGTGGGCCTTCTCGAAAACCTCATCGTTTCACGGCCGTTCCCCTGCCATCTCCCTTCCACGCCGCTCTTGGGATCCTCTTGTTCAACGGTCTTCCGATAAAAGATCGATGGGCGCTCCTCAACGTTTTGGAAAAATGCTGGGAAGGGTCAATCGGCATTCCAAACAATCTTGCCTGCCAAACGGCTGATTCCTGGCTTTCCTTTTTGGAGCAATCATCACAAGCCTATCGAGAAATCTGGGATCCGCTGTGCCATTTTTTTTTGGGGGGTGCCTTAACTGATTCATCCAGTCGGTATTTTTCAAACATCCTCACCACCTATTTTTTGTCTTCACGAAGGAACCTCTCCACCTTTGTTCTTCCTTCCGGTGAGCACCAATGGTTCCAGCAATCCCTTCACGCCTCATTGGCGGGCAAAAACGTTTCTTTTCGTTTCGCCTCGCCTGCCATTGACATTCTCGCTGATGACCATCGTGTCACCGGCGTGAAGATTCAGTCGGGAGAGCTTCTGACGGCGGATCACTACGTCTCGTCCATCTCTCCCCAGGCATTAGCCACATGTCTATCTGAATCCCTCCTGACTAAATATGCTTATTTTGGCAACATGATGAATATCCCAACACAATCTTCTCTTTTTGTTCAATTCCCCGTGAACCTCTACACACCACACCCACGTCTGTTTCTCTCAACAAAAGGCTATCAATGGATCATCATGCATGCAGCGCCATCACAACCAAGCCAGGTCACTCTGGTCTCCTGTCTGATGATCGGAGATTGTCCTTGGCTGAACCATCCGAACTCCTGGATTATCAAAAAGGTTCTGAGCGATCTATCCGCTCAAAGGCTTCCCATTCCCCCCACAGCGTCCGTGCCGCCGCCTGATTGCTACATCATTCGCAGACTAGATGGGATCCCCTCACCTCAATCCAGCAGTTCCACTTTTCGTCCCGTTCAACAGAGTCCTCTCTCCAACCTTTCTCTGGCGGGTAGCTGGACAGATACCGGTCTTCCAGCATCACGGGAAAGCGCGATTATGAGTGCGGATTTATGTGCCCAAACCATCATCCATTCATGAACATACGACACAAACATCCGCCTGAACCAGTACCTCCTTCCGTGCCATGGGCCATGTGACGTTTTCAACTTGAACCCGGTTTATGAGGAGGCTCTGACTTGCCGAATACAGGTGTCCCTTGGTACAGTCACCTCGTGCCGACAACACCTCAATTCCAAAAGAAAAATCCCAAAGCCACCATCTTCACAAAATTCGGGAAGATTGAAATTCGGTTTTTCACGGATCTCGCCCCCCGGCATGTCGAGAACTTCATCAATTTGGTGAAGTTAAAATTTTACGACGGCACGACCTTTCATCGCATTGTTCCTGATTTTATCATCCAGGGCGGTGATCCACTCAGCAAAGACCCTAATCGCGAGCTTCATGGGACAGGAGGACCGGGATATAGCATTCCGGCGGAACCAAACGATCGCCCTCACCGAAGGGGAACCTTTTCCATGGCAAAAGTCCCCCGCTCGGTTGAAACCACCAGGGACGTCTCTGATAATGGCTCCCAGTTTTTTATTTGCGTGGAAGATTCAAGCGGGTTGGACCGGGTCTATTCCGCGTTTGGGAAAGTTGTCCGAGGGATGGATGTGGTGGATCAAATCGTCGCCCAACCACGAGACGACAGGGATAATCCTCTGGAACCGATTGAAATGACGATCACAGTGGAGGAATAAGGTCCCGCATAGTGGCCAATTTTGGTTTAGGCCAAGCGCGAGGAGCGCAAAAACGGAGCGTACGGGCCATACGTGAGGCTGTGAGCACCACAGCAACCCCGGCTTGGGGCAAAAATGAGGTGACCGAGTCGCTATGTTAAAAGAATACCATGCTGGCATACGTTACCGTAGAATTAAATTGATCCGTAATGGCTCGATCGTACCGAAGCACCTGTCCTTTCTCAGCCTTCATGATCCGTAACATCGTGTAAATCGGTGAAAAGCCACAAACCCGCCGCCTATCGTCTTCCTTGACAAGAAAATCCGCAAAAGCTTTCCCATCAAGGTTCTCAACATGTTTGAGCATTTCCAAATCAGTCTGCAGACATCGGTGAAATGAAAAGTCGGTTGGCGGCGTTTGGTCGCCATACCGAAGACCTATATGAGCCAAATCCGCGCTTGCGATCACGCACACCTCCTCTCCTGATTCTCCAATGACCTTTTGTAAGAGAGTCACAAACGTTTCAACGTCGTTGGAAAGGGGTTGCAACTCAGGTTCCGTCAGACATCCAGGAGGAAACGAACAAAGAATCGGAACAATGGTAAAAGGTTTTGTCTTTCCAAGTGCATACTGTAAGAACGGCAATTGAAATTCCACACTATGCTCATGCTGATGTTGTCGATCTTCCTCAAAAAAGTAGGCTCCTTCTGTTTTTAACCGATCAACAATCGGCCGATGTACTGCGATATTCCCCAATGGGATCGCGAAATCTTTATCCGTGACGGCAAAGCCGTGTTCCAAACCGGCATGACACGTTCCTAGGATAACAAACACCGACGGAGATTCCACCTCTTGTAGTTCCTTATAGGCCCAGGCATAAATCGGGCCGGCTTCACGGATCTCATGATGAGGAACAACCATCCCACGGATCTTTTTCCCCCGATGCTCCGAGGGGTTTGTGCCAGGCCCCTCCTTGGAATTAAAAAACCCTTCCAATTGAAGACGGAGTGACTCAGATTCGCCCTCATAGCTTTTCCCCGCAAAGCATGGCAGTCTGAGAGGCCCTTGCCGATAGGCCTCTTGTGCCTTCCTTTTGGCTTCTTCAACCGCTTTTCCTTCTAAAAACAGTTTTCCTTCCATTTCACGGACGAGGTTGGATAAACGCTCCGGCACGAGAAATTCACCAAATTTCTTAAGATATTCCCCACCAATTTGTTCAAGGGAATGCTCCCCATCAAAGAACTGAACCAAGTAAAAATAATTCAATGGAAGGATGAGTTTTTCTGGTGAGAGACCAGCAGGGTCCCATAACACGATGTACTGATCATCCTGCTGCTTAATAGGAGCGCATTGGAGATTTCGTAAATGGGGAAAATTTTGGATCTCGTCCGGCATGTGTGTCATAACCATATCATTCACTGGCAAAGAAGATACATACAGGGAAAACGGGTTTGTCAACGACAAGACGATCGAATTATACGGGCCTCTTGCCTCCCCCTGCAAGATGCAAGAGCGGTGTATTCCCGGTCTTTATTCCCCAACCAGTTGAGGAATCATTTTTAAACACTCAAGAAGATCAAAGAGTATCAAATTTTTCACTTGGATCTCGCCCATACCGCCAGCAGCATTTGTGTTGAAAACATCCGGCTTGCTAAAACCTAGTTGATCACCCAGCACATGGTATAGAGACTTCTATGGATGAATTCCTTTTCGTTTCTCCATGGTTGCCGTGACAGGAAAGGTTGAGACAGATTGTACAGCTTTCTGAACAATGTTTTGCCAGAGAGGATCGTTCCCCTGAGCGCCTTAGTAGGCATACTTTTTATTCTGAGCCCTTCGCCAGTTCCTGCATTCACCGCCCCGCCTCAAGAATTAGGGCATCATCTCACCGGGATTGCGAAATTTGCCAAAAGCTCGCCTATGGTTATGATACCGGCTGGATGGTTCTTGATGGGAACCAATCGTAAAGACGATGATCCTTTTGGTTTGGAAACTCAGTATGATGACACTGAACTCCCCCAACGCCGAATTTGGCTGGATTCCTATCAAATCGATCGGGACGAAGTCAGTTTGGCTGAATTCATGAAGTTTTTGATTCAACAGCACCGGCTGATCTCAGATGAATTACAACGACTGATCTGGCACCTCATCAGCGTTCATTTTATTCCGGATCAAGCATTGGCGCCCTGGCCGGCCCTGTACGTGACCTGGGAAGAAGCGGCAGATTTTTGCCACACGCTGCACAAACGTCTGCCCACAGAAGCAGAATGGGAAAAAGCCGCGCGAGGGACGAACGGAAACCTGTTTCCATGGGGTCAATCGCCCCCAACGGACGAAAAAGCCGTCTTTGGACAATATCATGTCCATCAGATTCCGCTTGTGGCCTCTGTCGACGGGTGGGAAAAAGGACGAAGCCCCTATGGCCTGCACCACATGGCTGGAAATGTCGCCGAATGGGTTCAGGACTGGTTTGGCTTTGACTACTATTCCATTGGACCGACTCGGAACCCACCAGGTTCTCCAATAAGCCGATACAAGGTCGTCCGTGGTGGATCGTGGAGGAGCAAACCAGTTATGCTCCGAACAGCGACACGTGGGGGGGCATTTCCAGATGAACGCGCGGCAACCATCGGTTTTCGCTGCGCCCGTTCCGAATAGCGAGTCAGGACGTTACTGAGGGACGAGGAGGGATTGCTGAAACATTTTTGATGGAACTCCAAACTTCCTCAATACATCGGAGGGCAAAGATCCATTGGTCGGAACTCGTTGGCTTCTTAAAGACATAACAGTGAGAAGCGCCTCCATCTTGATTGCCCATATTTTGAAAATCCGTTTCCGTCGTCAATACGGCAATAGGGATGTGCTTGAACCGAACCTGAGATTTGATCTCATCAAGCAACTCAGGCCCGGTCATTCCGGGCAAATTCATGCCCAAAAAAATGAGATGCGGGCAAGGAACGTTCAGGTAAGGGTATTCTTGCTCCAGATACCCCAGAGCCTGTTCCCCATCTTCGACAGCCTGGACTTCAACATTGATGATTTGGGCAATGGTCAGCGCCTCTTTTAATGAATAGATATCCTCGGGATCGCCATCAACCATGAGGATCTGAATCGCCTGTTTCATAGACATGCACCTTTTTTCGGTTCATGGAGAGGGGAACTTGATACAAGTAGAGGAAATCGGGGCTCAATCCCAAGGAGTCGGCAGAAAGGTCTGTCAACGTGGGTAATCAGGGTGGACCCAAAGGAGTGTTAGTCATGGGTGGCTCGGGGATCATCGGGGAGGCCATTTGCCGTCAGTTTGGAAATGAGCCGTGGCACGTAGGCATTCACTATTATCACAACCGCTCCAAAGCCCAACAGACCGCCCAATGGCTCCAGCAGCAAGGTAGTAGCAGCACGATCTATTCAGCCGACATTACCAATTTTCAGGAAGTTCTACGGGTTGTGGAAAGGTTTGCCAATACCCCTACCCGGCTGGATGCTCTTGTCTACGCTGTCGGCATGACCCTCAATCACTTATTGATTCGGACAAGAGCTAAAGACTGGGACCGGGTGTTAGGCACCAATTTAACGGGAGCCTTTCACACCTTAAAAGCAGCCGCCCCCATTTTTCTTAAACAACAAGAGGGCTGCGTCATTCTTCTGAGTTCCCTCTCGAGTCACCTGGGACAGCCGGGGCAATGCGCCTATGCCACGGCCAAGGCCGGCTTGCTGGGTTTGTTGAAAAGTGTGGCGCGTGAATGGGGACCGTCCAATATTCGCGTCAATGCTGTCTTCCCAGGCTGGCACGCCTCACCTCTCTCCAGTGCTTCATTCCCGACGGTGGCACCGGATCATGTGCTAGGACGAACGCCCAACCTCCAAGAAGTGAGCCAAGCTGTGTATCAATTGGTTCACATGCAGGACATCTCAGGCCAAATCTGGAATTTCGATAGTCGGATTTGGTGAACATTCATGAGATGAACCATCACACACCATGACGCAGAAACGCGGGACTGGCGTTTTTTTAACTGGAACGGATACGGGTGTTGGGAAAACCACGGTGACCGCCGCTTTGAGCATTGCCTTACAGCAAAGAGGACTGAATGTTGGGGCCATGAAACCCATTGAAACCGGTCTAAGGGCCATGCCTGCAGATGGCTCAGATAATGAGCGTTTGCACCGGACCGCTTCGCCGACTTCCTCTTCTGATACCATGAAGTTGTATGAGTTTGACCCACCCATTGCTCCGTTGGCAGCGGCACGCCTGGGCAAGACCATTATTGATTGCTCGCGAATCATGGCTGCTTACGAGATCACACGTCAACAACATGACCTGACGTTGGTAGAAGGCATCGGGGGGGTGCTGACACCCCTCACACAACAGCAGGACATCCGTGATTTGATTCTCGCTCTTCACCTACCCTGTCTGGTGGTTGGGCGCCCGACGATCGGTGGTATTAATCATGCTCGACTCACCATCGAGGCCCTCCACGCTCATGATATCCAAATTTCAGCCATCGTCTTCAATCAAAGCCTACCCAACCATCATTCTTCTCTGGAAGATCTTCAAAAGCGTTCAACCATAGACCTCATGAAAGAATTGACCGATATCCCCGTCTTCGGACCTCTTTCTTTCAACCAACACCTCCCGCTTAATTGGATGGAGGGGATTAGAATGATCGTCTCAGAGCCAGGTATTCAGAAATTGGCCCATCTGATTATGTCAAAGATTGCATAAAAGCTCGAACAGAGGCTTCACAGTCTGGAGCATTGAGCACCGCTGACGCAACGGCAACGCCAGAGGCGCCAGCCGCCATGATGTTTTTGACCGACTCAGGAGTTATGCCCCCAATGGCAAAAATCGGCAAGCTGGTGAGGGAACGAGCTTTTTTCAGGCCTTCGATGCCCACCACCACCCCATGATGAGATTTTGTCTTGGTTGGATACATGGGACCGAAGCCAATATAGTCCGCTCCTCCCGCGGTTGCCTCTAGCACTTCTTCAGGCTGATGGGTCGAGATTCCAATCAGACGATCCGGCCCCATCAGCCGACGGGCCAGATTCAACGAAAGATCCGATTGCCCCAGATGTACCCCATCAGCGTCGACGGCTAACGCAAGATCACACCGGTCATTCACGATGAAAAGAACCTGATGGTCCGCTGCCACCGCTCGTAAGAGAAGGGCTTCACGATAGGCTTCCTGCATGGACCCGATCTTGTTTCGATATTGGACGATCTGAAGACCCTGCGCGGCCGAAACCCGCACAATATCGACCATGGATCGATTCTCGGACCATGCGGCATCCAGGATAAGATACAGCCCCTTCAGTGTGTGGGTAGGCACAGCCTTCACGTGAGGAGGGACCGCCACTTATGAGGTACTCATAAGCCGATCAAGAAACCTTGTTGAGACATGGCCTTTTTGAAAATCAGCATGATCCAGAATATGGCGGTGGAGGGGAATGGTGGTTTTAATTCCCTCAATCACAAACTCATCAAGAGCCCTCCGTACACGAGCCAAGGCCTCACTCCGATCCCGGCCATGTCCAATCAATTTAGCCACCAGTGAATCATAATAGGGTTGGACCACCCCGGATGATTCCATCGCGGAATCAACACGAATACCCGGACCACCAGGGGTGAAAAACTTTGTAATGGTGCCTGGGCTTGGCGTAAATCGTTCAGGGCATTCCGCGTTGATCCGGCACTCAATCGCATGCCCATGAATGACGATATCCCGTTGACAGCAGGAAAGGGGAAAACCTGCCGCTATCCGTATTTGTTCTTTCACTAAATCAATGCCCGTCACCATTTCCGTGACAGGATGCTCGACTTGAATCCGAGTATTGATTTCCATAACATAAAATTTTTTGTTTTGGTCAACTAAAAATTCCACGGTGCCGGCATTTCGATATTGTACGGACTTCGCCACTTTCACGGCTACTTTCCCCATGGATTCCCGCAATTTCGCATCCAGCGCGGGGGAGGGAGATTCTTCAACCAATTTTTGGTATCGCCGTTGAATGGAACAGTCGCGCTCATGAAAATGGACCACCCGCCCATGGTGATCCGCCATGATTTGAAATTCAATGTGCCGGGGATCATGAAAAAACCGTTCAAGATAGACTCCCCCATCTCCAAATGAAGATTCAGCCTCCCGACTCGCGGCATGAAGCCCTTTCATGAGCTCTTCTTCTCTTCCTACGACCCGCATCCCGCGTCCTCCACCCCCCGCAGAGGCTTTCACGATCACGGGAAATCCTATTTTTTTCGCAATGGCGACACATTCCTGTTTACTTTGGATTTCACCTTGGCTCCCCGGAATGACGGGAATACCTAGCCGCATGAAGCGGTCTCGGGCTTTGGCCTTATCTCCTAACATCGCTATATTGTCAGACGTCGGGCCAATAAAGGGAAGACCAATTGATTCGCACACCTCGGCAAAATGGGCATTTTCCGCCAGAAATCCATATCCGGGATGAATCGCATCCACACCCGTAATTTCCGCGGCGCTCAGAACATTCGGTATATTGCGGTAACTTAAGAGATCATCAGCCGGTCCCACACACACACGCTCATCGGCGTATCGGACATGAAGCGAGTGGGCATCGGCCTCAGAATAAATCGCCACGGTTCGAATGCCCAATTCCCGACAAGCCCGCATAATTCGGAGAGCAATCTCACCACGATTGGCGACCAGAATTTTTTTAAACACGAGCCATTCTCCAGGACAGAAGGGAAGCTGTTGGGAGACCACCACGGTGACCCCTGGGCATTCGATGTTCTCACACTCACATAGGCATGACGAGGAGGCCGGAAAGGGAACCCCGCCTTTAGGAAGCCGGAATCGGATCGATCAGAAACAAAGGCTCGCCAAATTCAACAGAGGAAGCGCTTTCCACCAATATTTTAACCATCTTTCCATCCATTTCCGATTCAATTTCATTCATCAGTTTCATCGCTTCGACAATACAAAGGATCTGCCCCTTTCTGACAAAATCACCTTCCTGAACATACGGATCTGCATCTGGAGATGGGGAACGATAGAAGGTCCCGACAATCGGAGATTTTACGGTCACAAATCGAGGTGTGTCTGACCCAAATTCCTCAGGTTGAGAAGACAACAAAGACTGGTCGCTCGAAACCGCCGGTGGTGACACCAAAGAGGAGGCAACAGAGGCAGATTCACGTTTTACCCGAATCCGAATCCCTTGTTCCTCTAGTTCCAATTCGGTGAGATGATGCCGTGTGAGAATATCGACCAGGGCTTCAATCTTTTTTCGTTGATTATCACGCATTATAATCGGTGAAGCCCTACCCCCGCATCCACCACTGCCACGCTGAGGCGGCCAACGGGGTCATCTGACCCGTTCAACATATTCCTTGGTCCGTGTATCGACCTTGATCATTTCACCGGCTTCAAGATAGAGAGGGACCTTGATCACCGCGCCCGTCTCGAGGACAGCCGGCTTCGTTCCTCCACTGGCTGTATCACCCCGAATGCCCGGATCGGTTTCGACCACTTGTAATTCCAGAAAGATCGGTAATTCCATGGTTAACGGTTCATGGTGATACAAAAGAATTTTCGCAATGGTATTTTCTTTTAGAAGATCAATGTTATCGCCCAGCTGAGATTTTTGATAGGTAAATTGCTCATAATCCGTCGTATCCATAAAGGAAAATTCATCACCACTTTTATACAGAAATTGCATGTCCCGTTCTTCAAGATTGGGCTCCTCAAATTTCTCACCAGACCGAAAGGTCCGGTCAAGAACATTACCCGTCTTCAATGACTTTAATTTGGTTCGGACAAAAGCCCCGCCTTTACCCGGTTTTACATGTTGAAATTCGACAATATAGTACGGAGTACCATCGATTTCCAAGCGAGCACCACTGCGAAATTCCGATGTTGAAATCACCTTCTCTTTGGTTCCTTCCCTTTGATCTCACTTGAATCAGATTTTTCTGAATGTAGGAGGGTTAAATGATCTACCAACGCTCGAAGCCCTAAAAGATAGCTGTTCATTCCAAAACCGACAATTTGACCGATAGCCACCGGAGCAATAAAGGACTGCTTTCGAAATGGTTCCCTTCGATGTATATTCGAAAGATGCACCTCAATCGTGGGCAAGCCCACCCCGACGATGGCATCCCGAATGGCCACGCTGGAGTGGGTGTAGGCCGCAGGATTGATGATCAATCCATGAAACCGGTTACGAGCCTCCTGAACCCAGGTAACCAGTTCCCCTTCATGGTTCGACTGCCGCGTCTCAACATAAATGCCTTCGCCTTTTGCCCATTCCTCCATTAACCGGTTCACCTGCGCAAGCGTTCGCGTGCCATACACCGATTGTTCTCGAATACCCAGCAAATTGAGATTGGGGCCATGAAGCACAAGGATACGCAGCATGTAAACCTTCGGGCACTCCGGAGAAAGAGCGACCAACACCGGCCCTCATCAAGGGCCCATCGCCCTTCAAAGAATCAGGAAGAATTCTACCAGTCACTCCCCACAGGGTCAACGCAAACTAAAGGGATTTCCTTGCTCGCAGTAAGGAGTGTCACTAGACGAATGCCTCGACGGCCACCTCTTGGGGATTAATTCCTCTCACTTAGAAACGATGTATAGGCTTGCTTCGCAAGAAATATTCATAAGTGGTGGCTACTGTTTAATTTGTAGAGTTAGCTATAGGATCTTTGAACTGCGCTCCCCGGCCTTCTCGTTTCAGCCCTGGAAAAGGTTGGGAGTTTGGATTGTTACATGCGATAACCTCTTCGATGCACTGTCTCCAAGGAAGGAAGATTCAGACTGGCTAAGGCCATCACCGTGCAGGGGATTGTTTTATCACAGCCGAAAATGGCCTCAAACCACCAGTTCGATCGAATTGGCGACAACCTCTCGATTGAACAGAGAGGCTTTTATCCCCTACGATCCCAAACTGACGTCATCGGAAACGACAATGACATTAAATTCAATGGATGTGCCTCCGGTGGCACGGCTACCGACCCTTACCTTCTCTCCCGCTTGACAGAGATGAAAATTGCAGGAATAACTTTCGACCAGGTATTGTCCACAGCCACCAGGGGTCGAGACGGGTCTTCATTGAGCAGGCCTACGGCCTTCAGCATCGCTCAGGTTAGCGCATGTCCAGGTCCTTCCGTTAAATCACGACTTTTGTGTTTCAGGGGTCATGTCATGAATGGTTCTCCTCCAGAAAAAATTCACCCGTCCAATGAATGGGTTTTGGCGTCAGTGGCCCTTCTCTATCCTGCGAACGAGGCACCAGTTCGGAAGAATAATGTCGCAACAATATCATAAACGGGTCGAATGAATCTCAGTCAAGGCACAATGAAATTAGCCAAGCTAAAAACAGGCGAGAGGCAAGAAGTCGGTTATCCTCTCGAACCTAAAGCCCGATCCAGGTTAAAGGCCGCGCTGATTAACGCAAGATGTGTGAAGGCCTGTGGAAAGTTCCCAAGCGCTTCTCCTTGATGTCCGGTTTCTTCGGCGAACAGACCCACGTGATTGGCATAGCCTAACATTTGTTCAAAGAGAAGGCGGGCTTCATCAAGACGACCGCGATCAAGCCGTCCTGCTCGTGTCAGCGCCTCCACAAGCCAAAAAGAACAGATGTTAAACGTACCCTCTTCACCGGTTAATCCATCGGTGGTTTCTTCCAGGTTGTACCGATACACCAATCTATTCGACACCAGTCCCCCCTGGTCAGGCAATTTGTTAATGGCATCCAATGTTTTCAACATCCGTGGATCAGTCGGGGAGACAAAGAACACCAGGGGCATCATCAGATTGGCCGCATCCAACACCTGACAGTCATAGCGTTGCACAAAAGCCTGGCGTGGGATGCTCCATCCTTTACTCATAATCTCTTCATAGATCGTATCTCGAACTTTGAGCCATGCCGCACGGTCCGCAGGGAATGACCGCTTATCGGCAAGGCGTAATCCCCGGTCCACCGCCACCCAACACATCAATTTGGAGTAGACGAAATGTTGTTGACCGCCTCGGACTTCCCATACGCCTTCATCCGGCCGTTCCCAATGCTCACAGACCCAATTCACGAGGCGCCGGAGATGCCTCCACAGATCATAAGAAATGGGATTTCCATATTTGTTATACAGATACACGGAATCCATCAGTTCCCCATAGATATCGAGCTGCAACTGATTGTATGCACCATTTCCCACGCGAACTGGGTGCGAGCCTTTAAATCCCTCCAAATGGTCCAGCGTTTCTTCTTTTAAAATCTTGCGCCCATCAATCCCATACATGATCTGAAGTGAACCATCGGGATTCAGTTCGTGACACCGCCCTTCCAGCCAACTCATAAATTGCGCGGCTTCCCCGGTAAAACCAATACGGAGCAGGCCATACAGGGTAAACGCCGCATCGCGAATCCAGGTATACCGATAATCCCAATTTCGCTCACCACCAATCCCTTCCGGCAGGCTACAGGTCGGCGCGGCGACAATGGCGCCGGTCGGTTCGAAGGTCAAGAGCTTCAGGACCAGAGCTGAACGATAGACCATTTCCCTCCAGCGCCCTTTGTATGTGCATTGCGAGAGCCACCGGCGCCAATACTCCACCGTGTGACGAAATAAATCTTCGGCCTGAATGTGTGAGACCGGAACACAACCGTTGACGCCCGGCTCCCCATCCTGAAGAAAAAAATCGACTTCCTGCCCTTCTTGCAAGGTAAATTCTGCAATCACACCCGTTCCCTGTTGGACGAGAGGAATGGTTGACCCAAGATGAAAGCTTAATTCAGAGGTCTCGAAGCAGGCTCCTTCGGAGGTAATCGTCGTCGTGTGGTGATCCCTGGCATAGTTAAAGGCAGGAAAACATTCAAGATAAAAGGTGATGGTGCCCTTGATCATCTGAACCCGCCGAATGAGCCCGTTAGATCCGAGTTGGTTTTCTTGAAGGCCCACCGGCATAAAATCAATCAGTTGCCCCACCCCTTGGGAAGAAAGAAACCGCGTCACTAACACATTGGTGTCCGGCCAGTAATATTGCTTATGCTTGACGCCATCCGGCCTCGGCGCAATTTTAAAATGTCCGCCTTTTTTGTCATCGAGGATGGAACCAAATACGCTTGGAGAATCAAAATAGGGGAAACAAAACCAATCAATCGCACCATTAACTCCCACCAACGCAATGGTACGCATGTTGCCAATGAGGCCATGATTTTCAATCGGTTGATACGCCATCGTTTCCTTGAATTCTCGTGATGAAAGAAAGAAGCTTGCCTCTCATGCCTGGAACACGCTCAGCCGCCGCCTGTAATCGGAATCTGACAGGTCCATGGGTATGAAGCGGTTCTCAAGGATAGACATACCATATATTTCACGTTATCGATAGAGGCCATGAATCTTCTGAAGGAAATTTCCATGCTTTTCAAAATCATAAAAGAGTATCATAATAAAGCATAAAGTTCAGGAGATTTCAGTGCGGAAAGTTTTCGTTCTCGGTGGAGGAAAAATCGGATCATTGATCGCCACACTGTTGGTGGGCTGCGGTGATTATCACGTGCATCTCGTTGATGTTGATCAACAGGTGACACAGCGATTCAGCCGAGAATTCGCCCATGACCATCTGGAGGTAGCGACCCTGGATGTGCGAGATATGTCGGCCATGGGACAACTCCTCAACAGCATTCCGGCTGAGGCGCTTCTTTCCAGTTTGCCCTTTTATTGTAATCCCGAAATTGGATCATTGGCCCGGAAACATGGACTCCATTATTTCGATTTAACGGAGGATGTGGATGTCACGAATCAGATTAAGATAGTGAGTGAAGGAGCTTCTCGGGCATTTGTTCCGCAATGTGGATTGGCTCCGGGATTTATCAGCATTGTCGCGCATGATTTAATGACCCATTTTGAGTCCGTGGACACAGTGAAAATGCGGGTCGGAGCCCTACCCGTGAATCCCAGCAATGTGTTGAAATATTCATTGACCTGGTCAACCGATGGATTAATCAATGAATATGGCAACCTTTGCTACGGCATCGAGGAAGGCAAGGAGTTAGCCCTTTTGCCTCTGGAAGGCTACGAAACGATTCAGATCGATGGATTATTATATGAAGCCTTCAATACCTCGGGGGGGTTGGGCACCCTGGCGGATTCCTATGCCGGTCAAGTTCGAACCATGAACTATAAAACGCTTCGCTACCCGGGGCATTGTGAGAAAATCCATTTACTGATTAAGGATCTCAAATTAAATGATGACCGTCCTACTCTGAAGCGCATTTTGGAACACGCGGTACCCAAGACGTTACAGGATGTGGTGCTTATCTATGCAGCGGTCACGGGAAGGCGCGAAGAAGGCTTGTTTGAGGAAAACTACGTCAAGAAAATTTACCCTCAACCCATTGCTGGAAAATTATGGTCGGCCATTCAGGTGACGACGGCTGCCGGGTTGTGTACGGTGGTGGATTTGGTGTTATCCCAGCCGCAAGCGTACCATGGTTTTGTCACGCAGGAAACGTTCGCTTTACAGGATATTCTTCAGAATCGGTTCGGACGGTATTTTCAATAGGCGCCATTCTTCCATACAAAAGGGACAAACTCTCATGGATGTCCTCACTGCCTTAGGCCTTCAAACAGTGAACGAAGGTGGCTGTTCCGGCCCCCAACAATGGTCCGCCACCGGTTCGGCAACTTTGGATTCCCTCAATCCTGCCACGGAAGAAATCATTGCCCGCGTTCACCCGTGTTCGGTGGACGATTACAACAAAATTGCGGAGGAGGCCCACCGTGCATTTCGTGAATGGCGATTGGTCCCCGCCCCCCAACGGGGAGAAATCGTCCGGGCTATCGGACAAATTCTTCGCGAGAAAAAAGATGCCCTGGGGGCCCTGGTATCGATGGAGGTCGGAAAGATCAAAGCTGAAGGAGACGGCGAGGTTCAAGAGATGATCGACATGGCCGACTTTGCGGTGGGTCAGTCCCGGATGCTGTATGGGAATATGATGCAATCAGAAAGGCCCGCTCATCGCCTGTGTGAACAATGGCACCCATTGGGGGCGGTCGGGATTATCACCGCCTTTAATTTTCCAGTGGCCGTGTGGGCCTGGAATGCCTTTCTTGCGGCCATCGCCGGTGACACGGTGATTTGGAAGCCTTCTCCCAAAGCGCCGTTGTGCGCCTTAGCTGTACAAACCATTTGCAATCAGGTGATGGAGGACTACGGGTATTCCGGCATTTTTTCCTTGGTGATCGCAGACACAATGGAGGTGGCGGACCACATGATCCAGGACCATCGCCTTCCTCTAATTTCCTTTACAGGATCGGTACCGGTCGGCCGGTCGGTGGCAGAAACAGTAGCGAAAAGATTGGGACGCACCCTTCTGGAACTGAGCGGGAATAATGCCGTCATCGTGGATGAGACCGCGGATG
>Ga0114931_10001542_pt1 | contig 29400 bp, 28 predicted proteins | sample 2SBtaG_FD_89579 | JGI IMG/M metagenome (GOLD analysis project Ga0114931, IMG submission 89579) | Deep subsurface microbial communities from Kolumbo volcano to uncover new lineages of life (NeLLi) - 2SBTROV14_V59a metaG | ecosystem: Environmental > Aquatic > Marine > Volcanic | place: Kolumbo... | reverse complement strand
ATGGATGGAGGAGCAATTTCACCTAAAAAACAACGAAATTATCTTATTGCTTTTATATTCGGTCTGGGTATTCCATTTGGCTTTTTTATCCTTTTTGAAGTATTAAATAATAAGATTCAATCGAAGGAGGATATCGAGCAAGTTACATCAATCCCAATTCTTGGGGTTGTTGGGCATAGCCGCGATACCAGCACCATGGTGGTAAGCAATAAACCGAAATCTGCCATTGCCGAAGCCTTTCGGTCCCTGAGGTCCAATTTGAATTATTTTGTAAAAATGGACCGGTTTGTCATGATGATCACTTCTTCGATCAGTGGTGAAGGAAAATCATTTACAGCACTAAATCTTTCAAATATCATGGCCATTTCAGGAAAGAAAACCATCATCCTTGGGGCTGATATGCGTAAACCACGACTTTCTCAGGAATTGGACCTGGAGAACTCTGTTGGCCTGAGTAATTATCTTTCCGGGCAGGCTGAATGGCAGGAGATCGTGCAACATACAAAGGTTGACAATTTGTCTATTATCACCAGTGGTCCTGTCCCTCCAAATCCTGGTGAACTATTGTTACGGGGGGAGTTTCCTAAATTAATAGAAGAATTTAGAAACCACTATGACGTTGTTCTAATTGATACACCCCCTATCGGTGTTGTAGCTGATGCCCTGGAGGTGGCTCCACTGGTTGACCATACCCTGTTTATCGCCCGGCAAAATTTCACACCCAAGGAAGCCATAGCTTCTGTTCAAAACCACGTTACCCAGGGCAAACTTGGTAATATCAGCATCGTCTTTAACGACATCTATAAGTTTGGGCCGGGGTATGGTTATGGCTACGGTTATGGCTACGGTTACGGGTATGGATATGGTTATGGCAGAAAGAAGAAGAATGGCGGGTATTATGAAGATTAGGATTTACTAAATGGAAGTTCTGGCAATAATTCCAGCCCGGTGTGGATCAAAATCAATTATAAGTAAGAACATTAGGTTATTCAACGGGAAGCCATTATTGGCTCATTCGATTGATCATGCAAAGCAGTCGAGACTTATCAACAGAATTATTGTTAGTACTGATAGTATTGAGTATCAGGAAATTGCTAAAAGGTATGGAGCTGAAACGCCATTTCTCCGACCAATAGATATTTCCGGAGACCTTTCTACGGATTTGGAGGTATTTGACCATGCATTAAATTGGTTAAAGAGAAAGGATAATTATATACCAGAATTGATCGTTCATTTAAGACCGACTACGCCAATTCGGCAATCAATAGATATTGATAATTGTATTGAGATACTTATTAACAATGCACAAATTGACTCTGTTAGATCCGTTGTAAAAGCTCCAAATACGCCTTTTAAAATGTGGTTTAAAGAAGATCGAGGATTAATTAAACCTGTAATTATTGACAAAAAAAACAGTGAATCACATAGCAGTCCAAGGCAACTTTTACAACCAGTTTATTTACAAAACGCAAGTATTGATGTTGTCCGGTATAAAACCATTATAGACAAACATTCCATGGTAGGTGACCTATGTTATGGTTATGTGATGAATAAGAACATTGATATTGACTATGGTTATCAATGGAATTCAGCTGAAATTCAAAGTAAGTTGAATGAAAAATCACCTAAAACTTACTGTTTTGATATTGATGGGATATTGGCAAATCTCGTTCCAGACAATGCTTATGATAAAGCTACTCCAATAATTGAAAATATCGATTTAGTAAATAAACTGCATAATGAAGGCAACAAAATTATCCTTTACACAGCGAGGGGATCAAAAACTGGAATTGATTGGTCAGGATTGACCAAAAGACAGCTGAGTAAATGGAATGTGAAATACCATGAATTGGATATTGGCAAAAAACCGGCTGCGGATTTTTATGTTGACGACAGGTTTATTGATTTAGAATTTTTAAGAAACATTAATAAAGAAAAGCTAAATGAATAAAATATTTAATGACTTGTTTGTTCTTGAAATGGCAAACAATCATCAGGGTAGCCTAAAGCACGGACTTGCGATAATTGATGAAGCCGCGAAGCTGGTTAGAAAGTATAAAATACATGCCGGTGTTAAATTACAATATCGTCAATTGGATTCCTTTGTTCACCCTGATTATAAAGACCGTGAAGATGTAAAGCACATACCCCGCTTCATGTCTACCAGACTAACGTCTAAAGAATTTGAAACTATGATCGAAGCGATCCATGCTCATAAGATACTAAGTATAGTTACACCATTTGATGAAGATTCTGTAGATGTTTGCTTAAAGCATAAAGTTAATTTACTTAAGGTAGCGAGTTGTAGTGCTACAGACTGGCCGTTGTTGGAGAAAATAGCCGATGCTGGTAAACCCATAATTGCTTCAACTGGTGGTTTACAGTTCGCGGACATTGACAACCTGGTTGCATTTTTCGAGCATAAAGGAGTAGAGTTTGCCTTGATGCACTGTGTTTCTGTTTATCCAACACCAAATGAGAAGGCACAGCTTTCATTCATGAAACGGATGAAGCAAAGATACCCCAAAGTAAATGTTGGATACTCTGGGCATGAAGCGCCTGATAATACAAGAATTGGCATGATGGCTATCGGAGCGGAGGCAGATATGCTTGAAAGGCATATTGGATTACCCACAAAGGAAATAAAACTTAACGCTTATTCTATGAACCCCAAACAATTAGATAAGTGGCTTGCACATATAAAAGTCGCAAAAGAAATAATAGGCATTGGAGAAGATAAAGCAAATGATAAAATTGAAACTGACTCTCTGCTAAGTTTACAAAGAGGGGTATTCGCCAGGAAAATAATTAGAAAAGGGAAAAAAATAAAAAGTGAGGATGTGTTTTTTGCAATGCCGTGTCAGAATGGTCAGGCTACCAGTGGTATGTTTGGGCAGTATCGGATAGACATGACGGCTTCTAAAGATTATAAGAAGAACGAACCAATATTTGAAAAATCAAAACAGGATTTATCACACAAGATCAGGGAACTACTGCATTTGGGGAAAGGTATGATAAACGAAGCGGGCATTGAATTAGGCAAAGAATATGAAGTAGAATTATCCCATCATTATGGCCTTGACCGTTTTCATGAAGTAGGTTGCACCATAATAAACCTAATAAACAGGGAATACTGTAAAAAACTAATCATTGTATTACCAGGTCAGAAACATCCCAGCCACAGACACAAATTAAAAGAAGAAACATTTCAACTACTTTATGGTGACTTAGATATACAGTTAGATGATATTGAATATCATATGGCTCTTGGAGATATGATGCTGGTAGAGCGAGGCAGATGGCATAGTTTTGAAAGTGAAAAGGGGGCTATTTTTGAGGAGGTCTCTACCACGCATCACAGAGGTGATTCTTATTATGCAGACCAGAGTATCGCTAAACTTGACCCCATGGCAAGAAAGACTATTGTTGATGTATGGTAAGCAGTGGTTCTATACCTATTTAATCTTATATTGATTGGATATTAATAAGACAGAGGCAGAGCTCGATAGTTATTGGGATAATATTATCAAACCCCAAACCACCCTGCTTGAAATCCCATGGAGAGATATTTGGCGCTATCGCGACCTGCTGCAGATGTTTGTAAAGCGGGATGTAATTACCGTTTATAAACAAACCATTCTTGGCCCAATCTGGTTTGTGGTGCAGCCTATCCTTACCACGGCCATTTATGTGTTGGTATTTGGTAATATTGCCGGCATCTCCACCGATGGGCTTCCAAAAATATTATTTTACCTATCAGGCATCGTTATCTGGAATTATTTTGCCGAAACCTTTAACAAAACTGCCATCACCTTTAAGGAAAATGCCAATATTTTTGGCAAGGTGTATTTTCCGCGACTTATTATGCCCTTGTCAAAAGTCACCTCGGCCCTGATTGTCTTCTTTATCCAATTTTCTTTCTTCTTAGCAGTTTATTTATATTTCCTTTTTAGTGGTGAATACAACCTGCAGCCAAACTTGAATATTTTATTGATTCCCATTTATGTGCTGATGATGGCCGGCTTTGGCCTGGGCTTTGGCATTATCTTTACCAGTTGGACCACCAAATATAAGGACCTGGTCTTCCTGGTTACCTTTGGCGTGCAACTACTTATGTATGCCACACCGGTTATCTACCCGGTTAGTACTATACCCGAAAAGTATAAACTTTTTATTCAGGCTAATCCTTTAACGGCTATTGTCGAAGGCTTCAGATATGCCTTGCTGGGCACCGGTGATTTTAGCTGGCAGAGTCTCGGCTACTCCTTTGGCTTTATGGTATTACTACTGTTTGCCGGTGTGGTTATTTTCAATAAAACAGAGAAGAGTTTTATTGATACCGTATAGTCAGCTAATTTATCCACGAATTTCACTAATTACACGAAAGACGATGGCGGAGAATCAATTAGTTTATAAAAATGAGGCTTATAAAATTGTTGGTGCAGCCATGAATGTACATAAGGAGTTGGGCGGAGGTTTTTTGGAAGCTGTTTATCAGAAAGCGTTGGACTTGGAACTAGGTGAGTTGAAGATACCTGCCCGGCGAGAGGTGTTATTAAGCATTGAGTATAAAGGAAGACCATTGCAAAAGCATTATTATGCCGATTTTGTTTGCTATAATAAAATAATTCTTGAATTAAAGGCAGTAAACGAGCTTACAAGTGTTCATGAAGCCCAGATTTTAAATTATCTCAAAGCAACAGGCTATAAATTGGGTCTCCTTATAAATTTTGGTAGTAAATCTTTACAGTCTAAGCGCCTTGTTTACTAATAAAAAAATTAGTGTTAAAATTCGATGATTGATAATCTGTCGCCAAAGGGTGAAATAGTAATATATCAACCGGAAACACCGGCAACAGCCTTGGAAGTGCGGGTTGCGGAGGAAACTGTTTGGTTAACACAGCAGCAAATGGCCCAACTTTTTCTAGCGACAAAACAAAATATCAGTCTGCACATAAATAACATATTCAAAGAAGGCGAACTGGAAAGAAAGTCAACTGTCAAGAAATACTTGACAGTTCAAGTAGAAGGTAATCGACAAGTTAACCGAAAATTAAACTTTTACAACCTGGATGTTATTATTTCAGTGGGCTATCGGGTGAAGTCGCTGCGTGGAACGCAATTCAGAATATGGGCAAATGGAATACTTAAACAGTTTTTGTTAAGGGGTATTGCCATACATCAATGACTAGACAAATTAGAACATAAGATAGAAAAACATGATCAAAAGTTTGATATGTTAATACGGTCTGGTACAACGCCCACAGAAGGTGTTTTTTATGATGGTCAGGTATTTGATGCTTATGCATTTGTTTCCCGCATCATCAAATCGGCTAAACATCAGATTGTTCTAATCGATAATTACATAGATGAGAGCGTATTGTTTATGCTGGCAAAAAGGAGGAGCAAGGTAAAGGCCACAATTTATACAGGGAAAATAACCAGGGAGCTAAAGCTGGATATAGCCCGTTACAACAAACAATACCCACCTGTTGAAGTTCTTGTTTTTAAAAGTTCACACGACAGGTTTCTGATAATTGATGCTACCACCATATATCTTATAGGTGCTTCCCTGAAGGATCTGGGCAAAAAGTGGTTTGCATTTTCAAAAATAAACCTTGATGTGAACGAAATAATCCAAAAGCTTAGCACCTCAATCACTTAAAAACCAATGATTACTATTAGTGTAATTCGTGAAATTAGTGGATATGTTAGTGTAATTCGTGAAATTAGTGGATGATACTGTAATAAAAATCGAGAACCTCTCCAAACTATACCGCCTGGGCGAAATAGGCACGGGTACAATCTCCCACGATCTTAACCGCTGGTGGCAAACAAAAATAAGAGGAAAAGAAGACCCCTACACTAAAGTTGGACAGCTAAACGACCGTACGCAAAAGGCCGCTAAAGACGAACATATCTGGGCACTAAAAGATATAAACCTGGAAGTAAAACAAGGGGAAGTACTGGGCATAATAGGCAAAAACGGCGCCGGTAAAAGCACCCTGTTAAAGTTATTATCCCGTGTTACCTCACCAACTACGGGCTTCATAAAAACCAGAGGCCGCCTAGCCTCCTTACTCGAAGTAGGTACCGGGTTTCACCCGGAAATGACTGGTAGAGAAAACATTTTTATGAATGGTACAATCATGGGGATGCGCAAGTTGGAGATTGATAAAAAACTGGATGAGATAGTGGATTTTGCCGGGGTAGCCAAATACGTGGATACCCCTACCAAGCGGTATAGCAGCGGCATGACCGTGCGCCTGGGTTTTGCCATTGCCGCCTTTCTAGAACCGGAAATTTTGGTAGTGGACGAGGTTTTGGCCGTAGGCGATGCGGAATTCCAGAAGAAAGCGATTGGTAAAATGCAGGATATAAGCAAGGGAGAAGGAAGAACTGTTTTGTTTGTTAGTCATAATATGGCAAGTATAAAGTCTCTTTGTACAAGGGGAATTCTTTTGGTGAATGGAATGGTATCATACCAGGGAACAACCAATGATACTGTAAATGAATATCTAAACTCAAATAAGTTTCTAACGGAAAAGGACTTATTGTTGCGAACGGACAGGAGAGGTAATGGCAAAATTCGATTTTCCAAAGTTGAACTGTATAATAAAGGGGGTCAGAAGGTGAAATCGGTTATTTCTGGTGAATTTATTCAACTTAAGATTCACTTCTTAATTAAAGGAGAAGTTTCTGAAAAATTAATTTTCACTTTTAGTATTAAAGATAAAAATGAGGAACTGAAGGCGTTAATAATCTCTGATGAAATGCCTGTTGATATCAGTACAATAATTAAAAATGGGTATTTAACAATAGATATTGATAAACTGTTATTAAGAGGGGGTAGTTATAATGTGAGTTTAGGATTGGGTGAACATTCAATGATAAGAGATAGTCAATTAGATGTCATAGAGAATGCTTTTACACTGGATGTTCAGAAGGGAGATTTTTACAATATTGGAAACTTAAATAGGGCCTATAGTGCTGTTAATATGCCTTGTATAATTAGTTAGCTTTAATCTTATTAATACTTTAAGTATCAATAGTGTCCTAAACATTTCGGAGATAGGATGAATATGTTGAACGATATAGACTTAAGAGCCGATTTCAGGCTGTATTCTCGAACAGAACCCCCTGTGTTTGCTTCTGGTGTCTATTAGGGGGATGGTCAAAGGGCTTGTCAAGCCACTTTCGCAAATCAATTTTCACAAAGAGGTTCAACCGAATGAATGCCACCAGGTTGGATAACCTCCATCCATATTTGGCCAGTGACTGAAGGAATTTCAGTAAAAGGATTGTAATCAGTGCAGTCCACACCTGTATCATCACCGCATTTTCACTGGTTCCTATAAAAGACTTGATATGGAGCAATTGTTTGATCTCTCGAAAGAAGATTTCAACCTGCCACCTACTCTTGTAAAGCTCTGAAATAGTGTTTGCTGTCCAAGACGTTTGGTTGGTGATCAGTTCTATGACCTGTTGGTTCTCCTCATTCCACACAGCTACTCTTCTGAGCCGTTTAGGATACTTTTTTACGGACTGATAACCAGTGAGTTCGATGATCTCATCCTTAAGGATATGCTGGTGGCGATCATCAGGAATCGGATTTTCTTTTATAGATTAAATTGGAGGTTATCCTTATGTCGTACGACAAAAAACACCCCGTTGCTGTCCCAAACGTTGAGTAATGAAAAATCATTGTAGTAGCGGTCAGCCACGATCACACTGCCTTTAAGCAAAGGGACATCATAAGCCCCTTTGTTATCTGCTGTCTTACCATCGGTAATATTGACATAGGCAGGCAGGTTGCCATCATAATCGAGCAGGGTGTGCATCTTGACGGCTCCTTTGTTGGTCTTGTACCTTGCCCAATCGAATAAACCCAGGCACAGGCTTATCACCGTAGCATCCAGCAGGAATATCTTGGACTTGATCCTGAACTTGGCCTGCTTAAACCCTGCCAAGTGGCTTAGATGGCTTTGCAGGTGGTAGTAAAAGTCCCGGAACAAAGTCCAGTCCCTATTTTTGTTTTGATAACTGATAGTGGACTTTGATGGTGCCCTTTCTACACCTAAATGGTTGAGGTTGCCTGTGGCCGATCGCAACCCATTACTGATGTCGCGAACAGACTGGCTTTTGGCAAATTGGCAAAACAGCATCGACACCAGATGTGTCCAGCTATTGTATCCTTTTTGGTGTTTGTCTGTCCCTTTTTCGCTGACCAGTTTCTTGAAAACTTTCCGGTCAATCTTGGATATAATCTGGGAGAATAAATTTAGATTTGGCTGCATAGAGGCTGTGCTTTTTTGTTGTGAAACTCAAATCTAATTGAGATACTTAATGCACACCTCTATTTTTATCGTTTAGGACGCTATTGTTTAAGTATTATAAATCATCCTAATGATATTAAGAAAAATTCTTGGTCAAATTATTAGACATAAATATCCGGTAATTATCAATAGCGTTCCTAAATCAGGCACGAATTTATTGTTGAATATTGTTAAGCAAATTCCCGGCACCTCTTTAAAAGGAGATTTTTCTTTAGCTGGTAGTTATAATGAGGATAAGCGATTACATTTTATTTTAAGTATCATTAAAGTGCTTAAGCCGGGAAGTATTTATTCAGGGCATGTACCTTATTTTAAGGAATATGCAGAATGGCTAAAAAAAAACAGAGTAAAACAAATATTTATTTATCGGGATCCTAGAGATGTAACTGTTTCACTTTACCACTATATAATGAATAAAGTGCCAAAACACGATTACTTTGATCTGATGACTCAATATGAAACGGATTCTCAACGCTTACTAGCAGCTATAAAAGGAATTGGAAATGGCAAAGAGAATTTTGAATTAAATAATAACTCTATCCCAAATATTGGATTAGTATTTGGTGCATACTCAAATTGGCTTAGTGACGAAAATACAATATGCATACCATATGAAAAGCTCAATGATACAGATGAAGGGATTGCTTTTGTCAAAGATTTATTTGAATTTTTGAATATAAATAACACTTATTCAAATACTAAAGCAAAAGAGATATGGGAAAATGGCAAGAATCCATCTCTTTCTCACACTTTTAGAAAAGGAAAATCTGGAAATTGGAGGCAAGAATATCAAAGTAATCATATTGAGGCATTTTCAAGTGTTTTTAGTAACGAATTGTTAGAAAAATACGGATACAAAGAATGAAAGTCGTGCTATTTGCAGGTGGCTTAGGTACCCGATTGATGGAAGAAACAGAAGCCAGACCAAAACCAATGGTAGAAATAGGAGGTAAGCCTATTATTTGGCATATTATGAAGATTTATGCCCATTATGGTTTTAATGATTTTATTATTTGTCTAGGCTACAAAGGGCATATGATTAAGGAGTACTTCATAAATTATTACATGTATAATACTGATGTTACAGTTGATATTGGCAACAATGAGATAGAAATTCATCAAACCAAATCAGAGAATTTCAAAGTTGCACTTATTGATACCGGGGTTCATACTAAAACAGCCGGTAGACTGAAACGTGTTCAGCATCATTTAGGTAATGAAACATTCATGCTTACTTATGGTGATGGTGTAAGTAATATTAATATTAAGAATTTATTAAAGTTTCATCAGCAGCACAAGCGACTTGCTACCATAACTTCTATACAGCCGGCAGGACGGTTTGGCTCTTTAGACATTGACAGCGAAGGTAATGTGGAAAGCTTTGTGGAAAAGCCAAAAGGGGATGGAGCCTGGATTAATGGAGGTTTTTTTGTGCTGGAACCTGACATTTTTAAGTACATTCCAGAACTAGCCGATGAAGTGATGTGGGAGGAAGACCCTTTACGGGATTTGGGTAAAAATGGGCAATTGGCAGCTTATCAATTTAAAGGGTTCTGGAAATGTATGGATCACCTGCGAGACAAAATGGAATTGGATCAGCTAATTAAGGATGACAAGGCACCATGGATAGTCTGGTAGATCAGCAACTTTTTGGTGATGTCTATCATAATAAAAAAGTATTAATAACAGGTATTACCGGATTCAAAGGTTCATGGTTAGCCGTTTGGCTACAGATGATGGGTGCTAAAGTAGTGGGTGTTGGCCTCGAACCTGACACCTCACCAAGCCATTTTGAATTGTTAAACTTAGAATTTCATCATATTGATATCAGGAATATCGAAGATTTAGAAAGTTTTATAACTACGGAAGAACCGGATTTAATATTTCATTTAGCTGCTCAGGCACTTGTTAGAAGATCATATAAAGAACCAATTTACACTTACAATACAAATGTTATTGGTAGCTTGAATTTATATTCAGCGTGCATTGGTCTGAAAAGTTTAAAAGGAATTGTGAGTGTTACTTCCGATAAGGTGTACGAAAATAAGGAACAATATCAGCCTTACAAGGAAGACGATGAACTGGGTGGGTACGATATGTATAGTTCTTCAAAGGCTTGTATGGAGTTAATGACAAGTTCTTATGTTCGTTCTTATAATGAACTATTGAATTTTCCTATTGTAACCGCCAGGGCAGGCAATGTAATTGGTGGTGGGGATTGGGCAGAAGATAGGTTGATTCCTGATTTAGTGAGGGCAACGGAAAAGGAGGAAACAGTTATAATACGAAGCCCGGATGCTATACGGCCATGGCAGCATGTGTTGGAACCCTTGTCCGGTTATTTGGTTCTAGGGCAAAACCTTCTATCAGCAAATAAAATGGTCTCAGGATCATGGAATTTTGGACCACAGACACAAAAATATATCGCTGTGAAGGATGTTCTTCGTATAGCTCAACTGAAATGGAAAAATATCCGATTTGAGTATAAGGAACAAGATGATAAATTACATGAAGCAGGGTTATTGTCAGTTGACTCTTCGAAAGCTAATAGTTTACTCAATTGGTCTCCGGTTTGGGAAACAGCCAAAGCAATTAATATTACAATTGCGTGGTACAAATCTTTTATTAGTACAGGAGATACTTATACAACAAATGATATTTTGAGCTATGTTGCTGATGCCAGAAATCATAAGTTAAGCTGGGCTCGATAATGAATGTGGAAGAATTAGATATACTAGGAGCATTTCTTCTTAAACCTGAGTTGATTAGAGATGAACGTGGATTTTTTTTTCGTGCTTTTTGTAAAGAAGAATTGGCAAAGAATGGAGTAATTGTTGATGAGATTGTACAGGTTAACCGATCGTTTAATATTGCCAAAGGGACTTTTAGAGGCTTACACTATCAGAATCCACCTTATGCTGAAGAAAAAATAGTTGCTTGTTTAAATGGTAGTATTGCCGATGTGATTGTGGATTTACGAAAGAGTAGTCCATCTTTCTTATCTCATGAAATTGTTGAGTTATCTCCAGAAAACCAGATTGCGGTACTAATCCCAAAAGGATGCGCCCATGGATTTATAACTTTAGTGGAAAATACAGAATTATTGTATATGCACACGAATTCTTATGCTCCTCAATCTGAATCTGCATGTTCTATATATGATCCACTTTTAAATATAAAGCTCCCTATTGCTATAAAGGAAATATCAGAGCGTGATAGAATACATAGTTTTTTAGATAAAGATTTTAAAGGTATTAGGATATGAATTGTCGATTTGACGGTAAACCATTGAAACACGTATTCGTTGATCTGGGATTTAGCCCTCCTTCTAATGCATATTTGACAGAAGCACAGTTAAATGAACCTGAAATATACTATCCTTTGAAATTATGGGTGAGTGAACGTACGTTTCTGGTTCAGGTGGATGAAGTTAAAAAAGCCACCGAAATATTTGACAACGAATATGCTTATTTTTCTTCATTTTCATCGAGCTGGCTGGAACATTGTAAACACTACTGTGATGAGGTTGTAAAACGGTTTAAATTAAATGAAGAATCTCAAGTTATAGAAATAGCCTCTAACGATGGTTATTTGTTGCAATATTTTAAAAAGAAGGAAATACCAGTTTTAGGCATAGAGCCAACCAAAAACACAGCCGAAGTCGCTATTGCTAAGGGTATACAAACGATAACGAAATTCTTTGGTATTCAAACAGCAGAGAAATTAGCTAATAACGTCAAAAAAGCCGACTTGCTAATTGGTAATAATGTCTTGGCACATGTACCTGATATTAACGACTTTGTTGCCGGCTTAAAAATAATTCTTGACGATGATGGTATTATTACCATGGAATTCCCTCATTTATTGCAGCTGATATTGAAGAACCAGTTTGACACAATTTACCATGAGCATTTTTCATATTTTTCTTTGTTCACGGTTAGGCAGATATTTGATGCACACGACCTGGAGATTTTTGACGTAGATGAATTGCCTACTCATGGCGGATCCCTGCGCATATATGCCAGGCACAAAGGAAAAAGTGAGACTAGTGATGCTATAAATGAGGTAATAAAAAAGGAAGGGGATCATAAGTTGTTTGAATTAGGCACTTATCTTCAATTTCAACAGCAGATCCAACATATAAAAAATGACTTGGTGGGCTTTCTAATAGAACAAAAAAAACTGGGGAAAAAAGTTGCAGCCTATGGAGCAGCTGCCAAGGGCAATACACTACTTAACTATTGCGGAATTAAAGCCGACTTGATTTCATTTGTTGCGGACTTATCACCACACAAACAAGGTAAATATTTGCCGGGAAGTCACATTCCCATTTTTAGTCCGAATGAAATTGAAAAGCATAAACCAGACTATATAATTATTCTACCCTGGAATATCAAAGAAGAAATAATGGTCCAATTGGTGAATGCAAAAAAGTGGGGTGTGAAGTTTTTAGTTCCAATTCCATCATTTCAAATTATCTGAATGCGAAAAATATTGGTTACAGGAGCTACTGGTTTTATTGGGAATTATGTTATTAGAGAATTATTAAAAACCAACTCGATTAAAATTGTTGCCACTTCAAGAAATAAGTCTAAGGCAAAACAGTATGATTGGTTTAATAAAGTTACATATATTCCATATGATCTAGAAAAACCCTTTGAACAAATTTGGGATTATTTTCATTACCCAGATGCGCTTATCCATCTTGCTTGGGATGGTTTACTTGATTATGATAATGCTAATCATACGGATAATTATCTATTTCAGCACTATAGATTTATTCAACAAATAGTTGAAGAAGGGGTAAAAGATGTTTCTGTGATTGGTACTTGTCTGGAAGTTGGTATGAAGGAGGGGCGTCTTGATGAAGATATATCTACAAATCCTGTTACTCGTTATGGCTTAGCTAAGGATACTTTGCGAAGGCTCCTGGAACTAGAGCTGAAAAATAAAAAGGTGTCATATAAATGGATTAGACTATTCTATCTATATGGTCCTGGACAAAGAAAGAAATCTTTAATAGGGCAACTGGAAAAAGCTATAAAGAACAACTCCAAAACATTTGCCATGTCAGGCGGGGAGCAACTACGCGATTATCTTCCGGTTTCAACAGCCTCAGAATACATTGTTAGCATAGCCATTCAAAATCAGGTATTGGGGGTAATTAATTGTTGTAGTGGTATGCCCGTTTCTGTCTTGCAGTTTGTCGAAAATTATCTCAGGCAAGTACATAAGAAAATTAAATTGGAGATAGGTGTTTATCCTTATCCAAAACATGAACCATTTGCTTTTTGGGGTAATAAAACAAAATTGAATTTAATTCTAAATTGAAATTATTGTGATAAATAATCCTGAGGTAAAACTTATTTACAAAGTTGAGAACATCCCTTTATTCCAGAATAAAGTTTATGACACATCTGAGCGGGCTATTAATGTAGAACGTGGTAATGTCGAATTAGTACAAGATAGAAATTCAAGCCTTATTCACAATATACAATTCAATCAGGAATTGATGAATTATGACACAAAATATCAGAATGAACAAGGTAATTCTCTCCTCTTTAGAAAATATCTAAATAGTTTGGTTAAAAAATTTGAGGAACTCGGAGTCAAGAATAAGCGGATTATTGAGATTGGCTGTGGTAAAGGACTTTTCCTTGAAATGTTAAGGGATAAAGGATGTAATGTTATTGGATTCGACCCAACATACGAGGGAGAAAAACCTTATATTATTAAAGAGTATTTTTCTAAAGACAGTTCCAAAATTAAGGGAGAATTCATTTACCTAAGGCATACACTTGAGCACATTCCTAATCCGTATACGTTTATCAAAGAAATCGCAGAAGCAAATAACAGACAGGGAGAAATCTTTATTGAGGTACCCACTTTTGATTGGATAATTGAAAATGATGCTTTTTATGATATTTTTTATGAGCATGTTAATTATTTTACCAAATTATCTCTATCAAATATGTTTCACAAAAGTGAAACAGGACTACTATTTAATGGTCAATATATTTATATCCATGCCAACCTGAGTGATGTAAAGAATGATCAAATCAAACCAAATGAGAATCCAATTAATAACAATATAGATTTTAAAAATCAGATCGACCATTGGTGCTCTGTACTAAACAGGTATGATAAAGTATATATTTGGGGTGCTGGGGCTAAAGGATCAACATTCTTAAATAGGATCGATCCTAAAAGAGAATTGGTTGATTCAGTTATAGATATAAATCCCAAAAAACAGAACAAGTTTTTGGGAGGGACAGGGCACCCAATAATTTCTCCTCAATCAATCATTACCGATGGGAAGACTCTTATCCTTGTCATGAATCGTAATTATATAAATGAGATAAATAATTTGCTACAAGAGATCGATGTTTCAGTCTTATCAATTTGATTACAAAATATGAAAACAGGAATCAACGAATTTTATAAAAATCTTAAACAAAGAATTGCCTCCTATGGTAAGAATAAAAAATTATTAGAAAAATCGAAATCATTTTTTATTGAATCAATTAAAGAGGGATATTCTTATAATTTTAATTGGTTAGGGAGGCCAATTATTCAATATCCTCAAGATATTGTGGCAATTCAGGAAATTATCTGGAAAACTAAACCTGACATAATTGTTGAAACAGGGATTGCTCATGGCGGTTCCTTAGTACTAAGTGCATCAATATTGGAGCTTCTTGGTGGTGAGCGGTTTGTAATTGGCATTGATATTGACATTAGACCTCATAACCGCAGAGCCATTGATGATCACCCTATGTCCAAAAGGATTAAGATGGTACAGGGTTCTTCAGTTGATAAAAGTATTGTTGAAGAGGTTCTATCAATGATACCAAATGGAAAGAGTGTCATGGTAATACTTGATTCAAATCATACACATGATCACGTAGCAAATGAGTTAATTGCATATGCGCAATTAGTAAGCAAAGGCAATTACTTGATAGTTTTTGATACAATAATTGAAGATATTGCTGATGAATTTGAATGGGAGGGTAGGCCTTGGGGCAAAGGGAATAACCCAAAAACTGCCGTCAGGGAATTTCTTGAAAATAATGATCAATTTGAAGTAGATATGGAGTATGAGAACAAGCTCTTAATAACGGTTGCCCCGGAGGGTTATTTGAAGAGAATAAAGTGAATCCACCCTTAGTCTCAATAGGAATTTTTGTTTATAACGAAGCTAAGTATATTTCAGAAACGATTGAATCCATGTTGAACCAGTCCTACACCAATCTGGAAATTGTCATATCAGACAATTGCTCCTATGATGGTACATCTTCCATCATTGCAGGTTTTGCAGATAATGATTTAAGGATAAAATTCCACCAACAAAAAACTAATATAGGTGCATTTGAAAATCTTAGGTATGTATTTGAGAATTCCACAGGTGAGTATTTTATGTGGATGGGAGGGCATGATGTAATCGCTCCGACCTTAATTGAACAAGCGCTGTCAGCCTTTCAGAAAAATGGAAAGGCAATTTTAGTATATCCCAATAGTGAGTTTATTGATGGAAAGAGTCAGAAAACAGGAAAAAGCTCCAATGCTGAAATAGACAACGTTGGTTTGACAAGTTTCGAACGTATCGAGAAATCAACAAAAAATATTAAGTACTGCACACCGATATATGGACTATTTAAAAAAAGTGAATTAAAAAAAGTTCCTATAATTAAAATTGTTGGTTCAGATAACTTGATGTTATTTTACGCTGCTTACTTAGGAGAAATAATTCAATTGCGAGACATATTATATTATAGAAGAGAAGTGAGAAGGGAAGATAGCCTTCAAGAAAGACTTGATAGATATAGAATGCAAGGAGTTAGTAATTTTTATAATTACCATCCTAACTATGCTTTGATATATCAACATTTCAAATGTATCATCTCGATGCGTGGACTTTCAGTTATCGACAAGTGGAAATTAGTGAATATTGTTTGGCATAAATATCCAATAGCGATCAGCGTTAAAAAGACCATAAAACAATATGTAAAATAAACATTTCAAAATTCATGATTTTTTGCCCGTGTTAAAATACATATTATGACGTGGAATTTTATAGAATGTTGAAAAGTCCTCTTGTTAGTATAATTATTCCCATTTACAATAGGCCAGTAAATCTCACAAGGGCTGTTAATTCAGTTATTGAACAAACTTACTCAAATTGGGAGTGTATAATTGTGGATGATAGAAGTTCAGATAATACGTATGAAATTGCTTGTCAATTAGTGCTGGAAGATAATAGGCTTAAGGTATTAAAAAACGATAGAAAAATCAAGAATGCCTCAGTTTGTCGCAACATTGGTCTGAATTATTCTCAGGGAGAATATATAATTTTCTTAGACTCAGACGACTATTTACTTGATCATTGTCTTAGCTCCAGGATAAATTTTGTCAGAAATAATATCGCTAAAAACTTCTATGTATTTGCGAATGGGTATTTCGAGAATTATCCTGGAGATTTAGAAAGAGTAAGATTTGTAAAGAAGAACCAAGAATTTAATTTTTCTCAATTCCTAAGTGGTCACTATATATGGGATATCCAAAACGTTATGTGGAATAGACAAACTCTTTACAAGCTTAATGGGTTTGATGAACAATTTGAAAGGTTGCAGGATGTTGAAATACATATTAGGGCGCTAAGTAATTTTAAGGATTCTTATGCAACTTCACAAGTGGTTGATTCATTGATTAATATATCTATTTCAAGAAACAACTACAAAGGTGAAGAATTTGTTTTGAAAGTAGTAAGAAGTTATAAGAAATTATTTTTATCAATTAATTCAAAAACCCTCCAAGATCCAAATTTTAAGTATAGTATTGGAATCATTAAGAAATTTACAACAGACCTCAGTGTAGTAGATACTGATATACTGAAAAAAGTTCGGAATGAAGTAAATGATGTCTATAATAGCTTCAAAATCAGGTATAGACCTAAGATTAGAATAAACTTAATACAGCTCGTTTATAAATATTATATAAGATTTTATAATTTTTATGGTAAACGTTTAATTTTCAAATTAATCATTAGAAAACTAATTTAAATATTTTTATTAAGTATATAAATGTATTAGTAATGAAAGTGGAAAGATTCCACAAAGATAAAGAATGAGTCAGCTGGGGGTTTATATTGGAAAAGATCAATTAAGACATGATATTAACAGCCTTTTAGATAAATTATCATTTAGCAAAAAAATAGTCATATTTACCACAAGCAATTTGGCAAGGGTAGTAGAAGAAAAAATTTGCAATAAAAAGGTAGAAATACGTATAGCTGATGAAAAACCAAACTTTAAAAATAAACTATGGCAAAACTTGTTTCGATATTTTGGGTATCTACCTAAGCACATAAATACATTTTATATTATTGGTTTATATCGAATTAACAACCAATCCCATGGATTGAAGAAGCTATGGTCTAGAATCCAATTTCAACTCATACTTCATTTACCAAAATATATGCATTTTGACACCTATATTAACAGAATTGATTCAAAAGTGTTTGAAGTAGACTTAGAAGGGATTGATAATATGCTTTTTTTTACAGAAATAAGTTCACAAATATTCCTTAGTAAATGTTTAAATGAAACTATAAACATATTTTGTTATGTTTATAGTTGGGATCATCCACCAAAATTCAGAACATTTTCAAAACATATATCTTATTTCACATGGAACAAATGCATTTCTATAGACCTCATGGATTCTTGGGGTATAGATGAAAGTAAAATACTTGACTTGGGATCAACTCAGTTTACGTATATTCACAATTATCTAAAAATTAAAGAGAAGTCTTATTCTTGTAAACCTTATGCTTATGATTATATCTATTTCGTCTGTTCTACAGCTTACACTTTGCTAGTTAAACAAGAAGTGACCTATGTAGGTAGAATTTCTAAAATAATCGAGGAGTCCAACTTACCTTATAGAATTGTATTTAGACCCTATCCAAATCTTAAAAATTGGGATTTTTATTCCCCTCTTAGAAAGCTGAATAATGTTGTATTTGATGATGATTTTAGATCAAATCACTATCTGATAAGTGAAGAAAAAATATATGATCGATATTGGAAAATTGATCATAGTTTGGCCTTAATCCATTTTGGCACAACATTGGGATTGGAGGCTTGTTTCTTTAATAGCCCTAGCCTCATTGTAGATATAGCAGAAACGAGTAATTTATTAAACCAGTTTGTTCATCAATATCAGAATGAAAAATATTTATTACTTAAGGGATATGATAATGTAATTCAATCCGAGAATCAGCTCAAGGATATTTTATTAAACTTGAAGAATAAGCGGCTTAAATTGTTAAGCTATAATAAATCAGTAATTGATAAATTTCGTTTGAGAAGTGTTGATGAAATTGCCAATGGTATCCTCTCAGTTTTGTCAAATACCTCTTAATTGTTTGAAGATTTTAAACTTTTAAACTTTAAATTAAAACAGTAGAAATTTCCAAAATTTCGGTAACTCTAAATACCGACTTGGTTTATAGAAAAAATGGAGCAAAAAGCTGGATGGGAATAATGTGCTTTTTTATCTGGGTTGAGTGTAGAACCTTTGTTATTGAAATTTTAGTGGTGTGAACGACAATGCCATTGTATGTTAGGTTATGGTAAAACATAAGTTAACCAATGGGATTAATGATAGCTAGCTCTACAAAAATCAATAAGAATTCACTCGTGAATTATGACTGTTGAATGTTATTATATTCTGTAACCTACTTTAGTAAATAAGCAATGAAAAATAGGGACTTATGGAAGCCTAATAGATATGTTTATAAAAAAGGAAGACTTAGGGCATCACGTAATCCCAAAGAGGTACGCATATCTTCTAGATTAATGGTAGATATTATTGCTAAATTTTATGGTACTTATTTAAGGCAATATGCTAACGGAAAACTCCTTGATTTAGGTTGTGGTAAAGTACCATTATATGAAGTTTATAAGGATTATGTTGAACAAAATGTCTGTATTGACTGGGCAAATACTCTCCATAAGAATCCATATTTAGATTATGAACATGATTTAAATGAGGAGTTAACAATCATTTCTGATAGTGAATTTGATACTATAATTCTTTCTGACGTACTGGAACATATTAGGAAGCCGAAGGAGCTTTGTGACGAAATGTATCGTGTTTTGAATAATGACGGGACATTATTGATGAATGTTCCTTTTTATTATTGGTTACACGAAGACCCCCATGACTATTTTAGATATACTCAATATGCTTTAAGATTCTTTATGCAAGAAAGTGGTTTTCATTTGGTTAAATTAGAGGCACTCGGTGGTGCTCCAGAAGTATTAGCTGATATTTTTTCAAAACTAATTATCCATATTCCTTTGATAGGTAAAATCAGTGCTCGTATTATCCAAAACGTTACCTGGTTTTTTATTAACACCAAAATAGGAAGAAAATTATCACATTTGACTTCCGATAGATTTCCACTAGTTTACGTCTTAATTGCAAAAAAACAGTAAAAAAAGACTGTTGGTTAAAGTTTATACCTTTATGCTTTAATGGATCAAAACAAAGTTTTAAACTGATAATAAGTTATTAATTCATTAACCAACTCTAATTTTCTTAAGCATTACTTAGATAATTGCGTTTCATGCAAAATATTGTAGTAGTCGTTAACAATTTTCCAAGACTTTCAGAAACATTTATCGCAAGACAAGTAGTTGGCTTAGGTGCCTGGGTCTTTACATCTGATTATGTGGTATCCCTGGTCGATAGTTATAATATTGGGAAAGATAAAGTGTATCAAAGTAAGTCGAACAGTAATTCGTTTTATGATAAGGTGTATAGAAAAATATTAGGCATTCCATGTAAGGTTTGGAATTTTGCAGAAAAAAACGAATTTGAACAGTTTATGAAAGAAAAAAAAATTGATGTGGTATTGGCAGAATTTGGGCCCAACGGAATAAATGTTTCTGAAATATGCGAAAAATTAAATATTCCTTATATCATTCAGTTTTTAGGGTACGATGTGTCTGCCTTAATGAAATTTAAATGGTATGAACAAAGGATTTTATCAGCAATTGATAGAGCTACTAAATGCTTAGTCCTTTATAATGGGATGCAAGATATCTTTATCAAACTAGGGGTAACATCAAAAAAATTTTCCGTTATCAATATTGGTGTGCCTGAGTTACCCTTTCTTGAAATAAAGCCTAATCATTTTTGTATGAACACAACTAGATTTTTAGCTGTAGGTCGATTAATTGAAAAAAAATCACCAATAAATATTATCAAGGCATTTGAGGTTTGCGTATTACAAAATCATAATGTTCAGCTTGACATTGTTGGAGACGGTCCACTTATGTCCAAAATAAAGGATAGGATTCATAATTCAAGAGCACTAAAAAATCGGGTTTTTTTACACGGTTTCCTATCACAAAAAGATATTCAAGTTTTATATGGAAAGTCCCACGTATTTATCCAACATTCTATAGTAGCTCCAAATGGTGATTCAGAAGGTTGGCCGGTTAGTATTGCTGAAGCATGTATGAGCGGACTACCAGTAGTGGCTACAAGGCATGCAGGAATACCTGAACAAGTTGTTCATGAGGAGACAGGTTTTTTAGTTGAGGAAGGTGATTATATGGACATGGGAAACTATATGGTTTTACTTAGTCAAAACCCTGTTATGGCTAGTGAAATGGGTGTAAAAAGTAGATTACATATGCAAGAGCATGGTGCAATTACCAAACAGATTACAAAGCTTAAAAATATTTTAGAAATAGCTGCTTGCAAATGAAAATAGCAATACTTGGAGCAAACGGATTTCTTGGTCAAGCACTTTCCAAACGTTTGGCTCTTGAATCAGGATGTGATTTAATTCTATTTTCAAGAACAATAAGCTCCGATTTAAGGAAATTGGAAAGTTATAGCCATATAAATATAGTTCAAGGAGATTATAAAAATGGACTGGATGTACTTCCTGTTATTAAGAATCAAGATATTGTTTTTCATCTAATTTCAAATTCTGTGCCATCTTCCAGTTGGTTGGAGCCGGGATTGGAAATCGAATTTAATTTACTTCCAACAATAAAATTATTTCAGTTGTGTGCAGAGTCAGGCGTTAGCAAAATTGTATTTACCTCAAGTGGTGGTACTGTTTATGGGGACAAACAAGTATGTGAAATTTCTGAAAATTTTCCTTTAAAACCATTTTCTCCACATGGTATTACAAAGGTAGCAATAGAACATTACCTGAATTATTTTAAAAGAAAATCTGGACTTAATTACGATATATATAGAATTTCTAATTTATATGGTTTAGGACAAAAAAAAGTTGGATTTGGAGTTATTAATACCTGGCTAAGGGCAGCAAAAAATGATGAACCATTGAAATTGTTTGGTAATGGCGAAAATGTCAAGGACTATATTTTCATTGATGATGCTGTTGAATTGATGATGAATAGTTTGTCAGATCTTGATGAGTCTCAGGTTTATAATCTCTGCAGTGGCATGGGAATATCTTTAAACGCTATCATTGATATCATAAAAGCCATCACAGATAAAAAGATTTCGGTTGTGAAACGACCTTCACCTTTGAGTGACAACAGAATGGTAATACTGTCAAATCAAAAATTATTGTTACAAAATCCAGATTTTAATATGACACCTCTTCAGGTAGGTATAAAAAGAGTCTGGGATTCAATCAATAGCCAGTCAAAAATGTGATTTTTTAAGCTGTTTTTAGTGGAGCTTTCCAGGAATAAAATCATCGTTTTTTCCCATATCCCAAAAACAGCCGGGACCAGTTTGAAGTATCTAACCAGAAGACACTTTGGTGTCAATGAATTGGATGCCAAGTACCGTGGCAGTTCTGCCATATATACGCTATCTGATTTAAAGCGTGACAAAATGCTTTACCCTAACCTATCCTTGCTGGCCGGGCATTGTATAAAACCTTATGTTGATTTTGGATCTTTTGAATGTAATATGTTATGGTTTACGTTTTTACGTAATCCAATAAACCGCTATGTTTCGCATTATGTTCATCAACAAACTGGTAAGAATGAAAATTATAAAATGGATATTTTCTCCTGGGCAAAAAAATTTCGAAGATCGAATTGGATGGTAAGAATGATAGCCGGAGAGGAAAACTTGGATAAAGCTAAAGAAATGCTTAATAAGTTCCATTTTATCGGACTGACGGAAAAGTTTGACATATCAATGATAATGTTTAAGCAGGCATTTAACATTCCAACCTTTAATGTTTCTCTGAGTAAATCAAAGATGATTGTTCGTGATACAGCCCTAAAGGATGAAATATTCAATAATTATGATCGTTATGAAAACTTGCTGAAATTGGAGAATAGTTTGGATATCGAACTATACGAGTATTTTTTGGATGACATTTGGCCGAAACAACTAAAGCAATTCTCAATTCAGTCTGAACCAAATACTCATGAACGCAGTGCCTTATTCCATCGGTCTGCATTACTGGCAGCAAAACTGAAACGTAATTTATTGTATAAACCCTTTGTTAAATTCTTTTAGATTGAAAGTACTTTTTTGTACGAGCAAGTTTAATGTTGTTGACCACGGACCTGCAAAATTTGCACAATTAGTATCAGAAATGGCAGATTATGAAAATTCTATTGATCTTAGGATTCTAACCGAGGAAAAGGTAGATACATCAAATAATTGGCTGTTTCAACTTAACCCATACAAGGGACCATTCGGTTTTTTTGGAATGCTTCTTAAACCCTGGAGATACTACAGAACTGCCAGGATCTTGCGGGATAAATTCTCTTTTGATGTGATCGTATTTAATCATGGAATGGTTTCAATTGTATCATCGATTTTTCTAGATAACAAAGTGAAAGTCGTAGCAATGGTGAACGATGATAATAGTAGTTCTTTGTCATTATTTAAACCTGGTTTTAATAGAAGATGGGTACGCTATTACATTTTTAGAATTATAGAACGTCTGGCAGTAAAATATTCAGATTTAATTATTGTTAACTCTGATTATTTAAAAAATGAATTAATAAGGGCTTACAAATTAAAACCGGGGAAAATAGTTAAATTATATAAAGGCATTGATATGGAAAATATAGTTCCATCCAATCGGGAACTAAATTCATCGGGAATAATAAATATACTATTTGTAAAATCGGATTTTAAGCGCGGTGGACTTGAGATTCTCCTGAAATCATTAGGAATTCTTAAAGAATATGAATTCAGGTTAACAATTATAGGGCCTCAGGTTTTGCCAAAATTAAACTATCTTGATAATCTAAAACTAGATTTTAGAGGTAAGCAATCACAACAAGAAATTTATAAGTTACTGAGTGAAGATACGGATATTTTTTGTGTCCCGTCCCTTCGAGAAGGTCTTGGTGTCGCCAACATTGAAGCAATGATCCATGGTGTCCCTATAGTTTCTACAGATGTTGGTGGAATCCCTGAGGTAACTTCAAATGGTGAGTTTGCATGGTTGGCTACACCAAATGACCCGGTAGATTTATCAGAAAAATTGAGAATGTGTATCGAAAATAAAAAAGAAAGGAAAATGAATACCAGTGATGGAAAGCAATTCGTTGAAAAAAATTTTAGTAAACAAATTGTTCTAAAAAATTTCAATAAGATATTACAGGATATAAATGCAGGACAAAAAAAGACTTAGGTTATTAACTAATCTAATACTCATATCTATTATTTTAAACGTTGCAAATAGCAGTTTTTTAACTTACGATATTGCTGGAAACCGGACCAATTCGCAACTTGGGGATGTCATAGCAGCGCTGAGACTTCCAATCGTATTTTTAGGATTACTCATTTTTTTTGGCAGTAGTAGTTCAAAATCAAGATCTGCCTTTTTTAGAATAAATCGAGACATCGTTTTATTTGCCCTTGTACCATGGATTAGCATAATTTTTGCACCCGATAAAATTAATGCTTCATTCTATACCTTATGGCATACTTCTATTTTCATACTCATTCTTTATTTCTTTTTTATGGCCAGTAAAATATATAGGCCATCTGAAATTATTTTCCATGTCGCCAGACTACTGATTTACGGTAACATTTTGGTGCTTCCATTTTTGATCTTTGATATTGACAAGGTATTTCAGGGTAATGAATTAGAAATGATTTACAGTAACAGGACCTTCTATCCTTATTGTTTACTGACGGTAATTGGATCTTCACTCATTATCTTGCACTTTCGAAAATTCCTTCCTTTTGAAGTTAAGAAATCGTTTCTTCTAAAATTCAATTCTAATTTCTATTACTTGTTAATCGCTGTCTGCACTTTGTTTATATTGGCTTCAGGTCGAAGGGCCCCACTGCTTGTTGAAATAGGTTTGATATTATATTTCATTTCATTTCATTGGGGTAGATTGCCTGTTGCCAGGTTTTTATCAGTGAGCATTAGCCTACTCCTATTATTTGCAATCATTTTAAACGCGCAATCATTTATTGATAAATACAAACAAGATTTTGCATCCCTTAACCGGTTGAGTTTGGTAAGATATGATAGTGAGGAAGGATTAGTGGAAGCAGATTATACCCAGTCATTGGCTGTTCGCGCTGAATTAGTGACTTCTTATTCCAAAATTGTAGCTGATTATCCGGTATTTGGGGTTGGTCTATACAATGGTAGGATTATGCACCGCCAATATTATGGTTCATGGATTTTAGCTAATTTTTCAACGCACAACACTTATCTGGGAATATTGGTTGAAACCGGCTGGGTAGGTTTTATCATATTTCTTGTTATTCTTATCCGATCAGGCAGGTATATAATCAGGGCCAATGCATTTCACAGACGTCTTGTTCTTCTATTGTTCATACCAGCCCTAATGATAAATTTTAACGAATTTAATTCATTAGGTGGCCAGGTTTTTTTCTGGCCAACAGTTTTAGCTGTTATCTTGCCTAGAATTTTGAATGAAAAGTAATCTTTGAAAAGAGGCTAAATATTGCCTTCCTGTTAAGTTCCTGGGGAAATGCGCATCAGTTAAGCAGGTTGATTGGTCTTAAGGAAGCTGGTTGCAGCATAGAAGTTTATGCATTTGACCGAGGAGTTTACCCAACAAATACGAATATCGAACCGGTGATTCTTGGAAAACTAAAAGCTGGCATTTTCTGGAATCGGTTGCTCACCTATTGCAAAGCTTTGCCAAAATATTTAGAACTTACAAGAAGTGAAGTACCTGTCTATATTTTTGGATTTGATAATCTTGTCATCTTCAATATGGTTAGCTGGCTCACCCGAAGAAGGCCGTTAATTATTTATGAAGTGGCAGATATTCATTCTTTTCAAACTAAGAATAACCCATTTGGATCAATTATCAAAGGGTTTGATAGCTGGTTAATGAAAAGGGTCAGGCTATCCGTATTAACTTCCAGAGAATTCTATTTATCCTATTTCAAAACGGTACTTGGTCTTAAATTATTGAATTTCCAGGTTATTGAGAATAAAGTATCAACGCCAGGACTTGGAGTTGTAAAAAGTTTTGGTTTGGCAAAGCATATTAATGGAAGTAATGATAAGATTACTATTGGATATTTTGGTCTTCTCAGGTGCCGGAGGTCCTTGGAAATATTGATAGATGGTGCTGAAAAACAATATTGGAACCTTGTTTTGAGAGGAGTGTTTTTGAATGGGACCCTTGACTTTATCGAAAAAATACAAAACCTAGAACACGTATCGTACTACGGGGCATATGTATCACCGATTGATCTTGAAATTATGTATAGTGAAATTGATATTTCATGGATAGCGTATCCTTACTCTAAGGAGTCAATTGGTAACTGGTTGTGGGCCAAAACCAATCGATATTATGAAAGTGCATATTACAAAACGCCGATGATTGCTTCAGTTGGTACGCAAGATGGTAATTTGGTGCAAGTAAAAAGTATTGGGCTGACTGTCGATCTGGCAGATCTAATTGGTTCTGTAAATAAAATAGCAGAAATCAGTAAAAGTCAAATAGATCTTTGGGGCACTAATATTGAAGCACTGGATACCAGGGATTTTGTGATTACTGATGAGTATCTGCTGTTATCCAAGCGAATTAAAGAACTTATATCCCATTGAAATTTATCATTGGAATTGGAAGAAGTGGAACATCCCTCATTCAAAGCTTTCTTTTTGGTCAGGCGGATCAAAAAGTCTTGCCTGAAAATCAATTAATTCGTAGGATTATCATTGCTAATCCAGTAGATAGAAGCTACACACAGCAGGATCTACATATTTTATTCAAACGAAATAATCCTAGATTTAATAACCTACTGCCTTTCCTGAAAGAGCTTGCCCTTGAATTTCCTGTCACAGGTCTTGAATTCCTAAAAATCGCTGATAAGAAATTTGATGGAATGATAGAAAAGGATGCCAGAAATATTGATTATATAAGTATAATTAATAAGAATATTGACAGCCAATATTTATTGTGCATTCGAGATATCCGAGATGTCCTTATTAGTCGGAGGAAAGCGCAATTCTCGAAAAGATGGACGTTTCTTATGGATTTATTCATATGTAAACTCCAAATACTGGGTTATTTTAATCATAAACATAAAGCAACAATATATATTCAGAAGTACGAAGATTTTCTTGAAGGAAGATACAATGGAGTTTCTGAACTGATAAAATCTGACCAAATTAATTCCAAGGTGGACTATCAGCAGGTGTCAAAAGTGTTATTTTCTGAGGAGGAACTCTCAAAGCACAAGACAAAGAACCGTGACAATGTAATATCTACAAATAAAGGTAACTGGCAAAAAGCCAGTAGGTTTTTTGTTTGGATGGCCGATGCATTTTTTTATGATTACAACCTTGAATTTGGGTATAAAACAGTCTATAAATCTTATGGCCTTATATTCATAAACAAGATTGTAAATACTATTACAGACATTTCTTATCCTATATACTTATTGTATTCAAAATACCGTGACAGAAAATTCTACAGGATTTGATCCTTTTCACAAGAGATGACATATGGGTTTGTTCTAAATGGGGTGTAATAAATATTTTTCAAGGGGATTCTATCAAGAAGGTTAGAATACCATTTTATTTTCTTAACACTCAAATTTTTAAATTATTCTTACGGATTTTACGGCTTGAGTTAAAGAACATCTATGTTCAAGGTGATATCTTATCATATTCTTTCTTAGGGTCATTTTGGTTTGTTTCAATTTCAAGCTCAACAAGGTATAGATTTAAAGAATTTAAAGGGAAAAGACCTTTAAAACCCGGATATGATGAGAATGGGGATGTATATATCGGCGAGTATTTCTCAAATAAGAAAAGAAACCAGGAAGTTGGAGTATTTAAATTTGATAAGGTTAATTGGCAAGTGAAATTGTTTTATTTTTTCTTTCCAGGTGAGATTCGCCATATTCATGGAGTTTTGGTTTCTAGTGATAAGGTGTATATCACATGTGGTGATTATGGCGAAGAAGCAAAAATTGTGGTTTTGGACAAGAAGGGTATAAAACTTAATGAGTTAATTGGGAAAGATCAATTACATAGGACTGTTGCTCCAATAGCGCATAACAATCACCTCTATTATGGGACAGATACTCAAATTGAGCAGAACTATTTCTGTAAGATTGATATAGAGAACCAAGAGGTTCAATTAATAGTAGAGTTAGATGGCCCTGTATTTCACACAGTTAAAATCAATAACCTACTTGTCTTCAGTTCTTGTGTAGAGATGGGGCTTGGAGAGTTAAAGAAACTCACTGTTTATAGTTACGACTTGATTGATGGTGAAATAGATACGCTATATACGTATTCCCTACCGATTTCATTAAACCGGATACTTCAATTACTTTTTGGCATTCCAAACATTGAACTATTTGAATATAAAGGTGGACTGATGATAAGAAATCCATTTTATTATTATTTGTTTTCAAAGACTGTGCAATTAAAATTATTTAAGACTAAATGAAACAAATCCTCCAATCCTTTAAAACCGGGGCAACTATTCTGGAAGATGTACCGGAACCCAATGTTTCGGGAAATAAAGTGCTTATTCACACTTCCAAAAGCCTGGTGTCGTTAGGTACGGAGCGTATGCTGGTGTCATTTGGTAAGGCAAGTTATCTGGAAAAGGCCAGGCAGCAGCCGGATAAGGTAAAAATGGTGCTGGATAAAGTTAAAACCGATGGTCTTATGCCAACTATTGCAGCCGTACAAAATAAACTCGACCAACCTATTCCATTGGGATACAGCAATGTCGGCATAGTTACCCGGGTTGGCAAATCGGTTACAGCGTTTAAAGAAGGGGACAGGGTAGTTTCCAATGGTCCGCATGCGGAGGTAGTTGCAGTGGCTAAAAACCTGGTAGCAAAAATCCCAAATGAGGTAACCGATGAAGAAGCTGCCCTTACCGTTATAGGAGCTATAGCTTTACAGGGTTTGCGGTTAGCAGGTCCAACACTGGGAGAAACCTTTGTTGTTCAGGGTTTAGGGCTTATTGGTTTAATAACCTGCCAGCTCTTAAAAACCAATGGCTGTACAGTAATTGGTATAGATCCTGATCAGTCTAAATGTAAGTTGGCTGATGGTTTTGGTATAACATCTATTCACTTGGGTAGTGACAATCCTGTTGAGCAAGTGTTGAGCCTCACCAATCAGATAGGTGCTGATGGCGTAATTATCACCGCTTCTGCTTCAACCGATGAAATTGTTTCTCAGGCGGCACAGATGTCTCGCAAAAGAGGTAGGATTATTCTGGTGGGGGTAGTAGGCTTAAAATTGAACCGGGCAGAGTTTTACGAAAAAGAATTGTCATTCCAGGTGTCCTGCTCTTATGGCCCCGGCCGTTATGATGAGCAGTATGAAGGTCAGGGAATAGATTACCCCATAGGTTTCGTTCGCTGGACGGAGAAACGGAATTTTGAGGCGGTTTTGGAAGCCATGCGTTTAGGCACACTGGATGTAAAACCGCTGATCAGCGAAAGGGTGCCATTGGAAAAGGTGGTTGAGGTATATAAAAATATTTCAACTTCAGATTCAGTAGCCACCATAATTGAATACCCCGAAAGGGTAGGAAAAGAAAGAAAAACAACCATT
>Ga0114931_10001541_pt1 | contig 29403 bp, 25 predicted proteins | sample 2SBtaG_FD_89579 | JGI IMG/M metagenome (GOLD analysis project Ga0114931, IMG submission 89579) | Deep subsurface microbial communities from Kolumbo volcano to uncover new lineages of life (NeLLi) - 2SBTROV14_V59a metaG | ecosystem: Environmental > Aquatic > Marine > Volcanic | place: Kolumbo... | reverse complement strand
TGTTGATTAACTGAATGTAATATGGATCAAATAATATTTTTTTATTGTCGTTCTTACTAATTGAATTTTAGATATTTAAATAATATTTGTTATAGTTTAAAAAGCAAAAACCCAATCAATTACTACCGATTGGGTTTTTATTGGAAATGGTTAAATAAAATTAAAACTTTATTTTCTTTTTCTTTTTCGTAGCGTATTCCAATACTAACGGACTGGCAACAAATATAGAAGAATATGTACCGATAATTATTCCGAAAAATAATGTAAAAGCAAAAGGACGAAGTACCTCGCCGCCAAATATTAACAATACAAAGGTTGTTAATAAAGTTGTACCACCAGTAAGCAATGTACGACTCATAGTTCTATTTACACTCATATTTAATACATCAATTAGAGGCATTGTTTTATGAATTTTTAAGTTTTCTCTTACTCTGTCAAATACAATAACTGTATCGTTTACTGAATAACCGACAAGAGTTAAAAATGCCGCAACTACAGTCAGGTCAATTTCTAAATTAAGTCCCGGTATTACTCCATATAAAACAGCATAAAGCCCAAGGGTTATCATTACATCGTGGAAAAGTGCAAGAACAGCACCGAGAGCAAATATAAATTTAAATCGGAAAGCAAGGTAAACCAAAATTGCAACAAGGGAGAAAAAGATAGCAATCATAGCATCTTCTTTTAATTCTTTACCAATTTTTGGCCCCACGTGGTCTTCTTTTACAATCTTAAAATTGTTACCTGCTAATTTACCTCGAAGATTTTCTTTTATCCATTCAGAAATTCCAACATTTACAACCATTTGTTTGTTATCTATAGATTCTGAAACTTTACCTGCCTGATAACCGGCATTAAATAATTTAGTAACCAAGGTTGTTGTTGTATCGTGGTTTGGTAATTCATAAGTTACAGAACTAACAGTGGAATCAACTATTTTTTTTGGTAAACCTGGATATAATAAGTCTATTTCTTTATTAATATTAGCAACAACTTTTGGGAATATTGTAGGTGGGAGATTTTGGAGGTCTGTTCTTAAAAGGACACCGGTTTCACCTCCAAAAGTTTTAACCTCTAAGTTTCCTAGTCCGACTTTTTCTACTATATCTCTAACTTTACTAATTTGAATCGGCTTATCATATTGCAACACGATTTCAGTTCCACCTTTAAAATCAATTCCAAAGTGAAATCCTCTGAAAATTACATTTATCATACCAATTAAAAATAATGAGGTTGAAAGAATGTAAAATATTTTTCTTTTACTTAGCCAATCTACTTTAATATTTTTAAGTAACTGCATTTATTTATCTGCTCCTATTAGCGTTTTTAACCAAGAGTAATTTTTATTCCTTTTGTAACCATAATGTTAAATATCAATCTGGCAATAACAAGTGCACTAAATAAACTTGCTATAATTCCAATCATAAGTGTAAGTGCAAAACCCTGTACGGGGCCAGATCCAAATTGATAAAGGATAATACCGGTAAGGAATGTAGTTATGTTTGAATCAATAATAGCTGAATTTGCTTTTGCAAACCCACTGTCAACTGATGCTTTTACAGTTTTGCCTGTAGCAATTTCTTCTCTCATTCTTTCATAAATAAGTACGTTTGCATCAACCGCCATACCTATTGTTAATATAATACCCGCAATACCAGGTAGAGTTAATGTGGCACTAAAACCTGCCAGTACTCCAAGAATAAACAGAATTGTGAAAATTAAAGATGAAGCAGCAATTTCACCTGCTCTTTTGTAATAAAAAATCATAAATAATGCAACTAATAAAAACCCTATTACCGCTGCTTTAAAGCCGGCTTTAATTGAATCTTCGCCTAATGATGGCCCAACGGTTCTTTCTTCAATTATTGAAACAGGAGCAGGAAGTGCACCCGCTTTAAGAACAATTGAAAGTAATTTGGCTTCTTCCATATTAGCCATACCGGTAATTTGTGAATTACCGCTTGGTATTTTGTTAATTACGTTTGGTGCCGAATAAACGGCTCCGTCTAATATAATAGCAATTCTTTTACCAATGTTTGCGCCTGTTATTCTTGCCCATTCTGAGGCTCCTTCACTATTCATTTGCATATTTACTATTGGCGATGAAGTGTTAGGGTCAATAGTAGCCTGAGCGTCTGTAATCACACCACCGGTTAGTTCAGGTGTCTTATTTACTAAATAAAGACGATATATTGATTTTCCGTTTTGTATTCCGTATGGTTTTGCAGAAAAATGAAATTCTACATTGTTAGGTATTACTGCTTTTACTGCAGGTTTATTTAACATAAATTGTAATTTGTTTTTTTGATCTTCGTTAACAAATGCATCAGCTAATTTTGATTGAGGATTAATCAAAGCAATAGAGAAAAAAGGATGTTTTTTTGCAAATTCTTCGGGTGATAGTTGTTGATTGTCTAAACTGTCGTTTGCTGCTACAGATGAATCTTCTTTTGTTTTATTAACAGTAGTATCAGTTTCAGCGGCTAAAACCTCATCTATTCTTTTCATTATATTAATTGTAGTTTGCGCATCTTTAACTAAGCTAAATTGAAGAAGAGCAGTACCTTGTAGTAACTGTTTAGCTTCTTCTTCTCTGGCCACTCCGGGTAATTCCACAATTACTCTTCTGCTGCCTTGCCTTTGTATTGTTGGTTCAGAAACTCCGTATTGATCTATTCGGTTTCTTATAATTTCCATTGCTCGGGAAACAGCATCCTCTGAATTTTTATTGAGTTTGTCTATAATTTTACTGTCGTCATCTCTTACTGAACCGTAGTAGCGACTAAGACGTATTCCTCTTTCTTTCATCAATCTTGCAAAAATTGAAACAACTGATTCATTTGAAAGCAGGGCTTCTTTTTCTGCTTTAGCTATTACTTTACGAAATGTATCATCTGGGTTTTTCACTAGTTTTTCAAGTAGTTTACCTGTATTTACCTCTAGTACAACTCTCATACCACCCTGAAGGTCAAGACCAAGTTTAATACTTTTTAATTTTGTAGCTGCTATTTGAGGGTTTGAAGCTTTAATACTATCTTCTACTAGTCTTAATGCTTTATCCACTTTTTCCCTAGATAAATTAGGTTGTAATTTCTTTAGTTCAACTTTTTTTTCACTTACAATTTTATCTATTTCTTTATTGTTCTTATAATTCTTGTAAGTTGGAAAAAGAAGATAAATACTTAATGCTAATGCACCTAAAATGAGGATTATTGTGAACCTGTATTCTTTCATATATTAATTCGAATTGTAAAATTTAAAAATAAATTATCTAGTAAAATTACTTCTTAAAGGTTTGAAAGTCAATCATTTAGAATTACTAAAAATAAAAATTTGGTTAAAAATATGACTGCAAGCTTAAGCTACATACTTTTTGATAATTTATTAGATATGTAGAAGAATCATTTTCACCAATTTTTCAAATTTATCTTTAGCCAAAATTGCAGTGTCTGTAACTTCTTTGTGTGAAAGTTTATTTTGTGAAATACCAGCTGCCATATTTGTAATTAAAGAAACAGATGATGTTTCCATTCCTAGATAAGCTGCAAAAACAGCTTCGTGCGCTGTTGACATACCTACGGCATCACCACCCATTTTAGCAACCATTTTAATTTCAGCAGGGGTTTCGTAAGCAGGACCTTTATTATACCAATATACGCCTTCTTTTAGTGATAAGTTAGTTTCTTTAGATGCTTTTCTTATTATATTATTAAATGATTCCGAAGGAAAATTCTTAAAGTTATTTTTCCCTTCAAAAGATGTAATTCCTATTAAATCCGTTAATTCTTTCTTAATGTTCATTCCGTTAAAAGAAGAAATTAACATTAAATTACCCGGGCTAAAGTTTAAATTTACCCCTCCGGCAGCATTGGTTAAAAATATTTTTTTTGTGTTTAACTTATAAGATATAAATACGGGCAGCATACATTGACTGAGTGGATAACCTTCATAAAAATGGATTCGCCCCTGGAAGATTAAAATATTTTTTCCTGAAAATTTGCAGAAATGAATTTTACCTTCGTGTCCTGCAATTGTTGAAGGTGGATAGCCCGGCAGAGAAGTTGTAGAAATAGTTTTGAATTTCTCAATTCTATCTGCGAAATCTCCCAAACCACTGCCCAATATCAGTGAAACATCAGGCGTAAAAGGTGCTTCTTTTGATAAAATTTTTATAAGTTCTTTATATTTAAAATTTAAATCAATCAAATAAAATGATATATTTTGAATTTAATTAAAAGTCATAAACTAAAGCCTGAAACTTGTAATTTTAAGCTGTTACCTTAAAACATTAAACCTGCTAAAGTAGCGGTCATTAAAGTGGCAAGTGAACCGCCGATTACAGCTTTGATACCCAAAGCAGAAATATCGGATTTTCGGGATGGAGCCAACGGTCCTAAGCCCCCTATTTGAATTGCAATAGAACTGAAATTTGCAAAACCGCAAAGAGCATAAGTTGCCATAAGTATTGCTTTTTCACTTACCATAACTTTTGTAGTTATCATCTTTCCAAGTTCTAAATATGCAACAAATTCGTTTAAAACAATCTTTGTTCCCAAAAGACTTCCAAAGTGAAGTGCATCATGCCAGGGCACGCCTATACCATAAGCCAGAAATTGTAAAACAAAACCAATCACTAATTGGAAATTCAGTGGCTGCCCGTAGGTGGAAATTAGCGTTGGGTTTATCCCGGTAATGTTCCCTAATCCCTCTAAAAGATAATTTACCAATGCTATTAAAGCTATAAAAGCTATAAGCATTGCGCCAACATTTAAAGCAAGTGATAATCCGTCAGCAGCACCATTAGCTGCAGATTCAACAACATTAGAAGCATTTTTTTCTACTTTAATTTTAACAGTTCCTTTTGTTTCCGGTTCGGTAACTTCTGGATAAATTATTTTTGAAATTAAAAGTGCAGCGGGTGCAGCCATTACGCTTGCACCTAATAACTGTGTTGCAAATAATTGTTGTGCTTGTGCAATCGGTATCCCGAGGGTTTCAGCATAAGATGAACCAAGAATTTGAATATATGCGGCCATTACTCCGCCTGCAATTGTTGCCATTCCACCGACCATTATTGTTAGAATTTCACTTTTTGTCATTCCCTTTAAATAAGGTTTAATCATTAAAGGGGCTTCGGTTTGTCCTACAAAAATATTTGCAGTACAAGAAAGTGATTCGGCTCCGCTTGTTCCCATAATTTTTGCCATTACCCATGCCATAGCTTGAACAACTCTCTGCATAATCCCTAAGTAATAAAGAATGGACATTAAACTTGCAAAAAATATTATTGTTGGCAATACTTGAAACGCAAAAAAAGTACCAAGACTACCAGGTGAGCCTGAACCCAATGCTAAATCACCAAATACAAATTTTGCTCCCTCTGTGGTAAAGTCCAATACAACAACAAAAAAACCACTAATCCAGTAAAATAAATCCTTTACCCAACCCAAAGGAGCAAAAAAGTGTCTTAAATTATCTCCTTTTAGTATAAAGATTGCAAAGACCACTTGAATTCCGATGCCGCTTAAAACAAGTCTCCAATTTATTTTCTTTTTGTTATTTGAAAGGAGATAGGCAATACCTATAATAATTCCTACACCAATAATTCCTCTAATGATATTCATATTACGCCTTTATTTTTCTTCGGGAATGTAATGACATTTTCTACATCGAGCTTCGTAAATATCTGAAGCACCAACTATTACTCGTTCAGATGATTCAGTTTTTCTTTGTGTTTTGTCGGCGGGATTTCCGCATTCCACACAGATAGCTAGTGTTTTAGTAATATATTCTGCAATTGATAGTAGCTGCGGCATTGGCTCAAAAGGAATCCCTCGGTAGTCTTGGTCTAGCCCTGCAACAATTACTCTCTTTCCGTCATCGGCTAAATTATTACAAACATTCACAATATCGTTTGAGAAAAATTGAGCTTCATCAATTCCTATTACCTGTGCATCTTTTGAAAGTTCGATTATTTTATTAATGTCTTCAATAATAATAGAAGGTAATGTTTGTTCGCTGTGAGATACAATTTTTGTGTCCGAATATCTTGTATCAATTTTAGGTTTGAAAATCTTTACATTTTGTTTTGCTATTTTAGCTCTTCTTAGTCGTCTAATTAATTCTTCTGTTTTTCCGCTGAACATACAACCTGCAATAACTTCTATCCAGCCTGTGTTTTTAGGAACTGAGTGAGGGGTGTATTCCATCATAATAAAAAATAATCTCCAATTTTTTATTTTAAGTCATCTTCACTGAAAGCATGTGGAAGCATTTCAGATGTTTTATAAATTTTTGTTTCTTTGTTTTTATTTACTAGAACTATATCAATTTCCCCGCAAAGGTCACTAATTACTTGTCGGCAAGCTCCGCAAGGTGAGCAAAAATCATCCAAATCACTTGAAATTGCAATAGCTTTAAATTTTCTTTCTCCTTCAGATATTGCTTTGAATATTGCTGTTCTTTCGGCACAAATTGTTAAACTGTAAGAACTGGATTCAATATTTCCGCCTGTGTATATTTTATTATCTTCAGTTAAAAGGGCGGCTCCGACGTGAAAATTAGAATAAGTTGGGACTGCGATGTTTTTTGCATCTACTGCTTTTGCTGCTAAATCTTTGTAATCCATATAACCTTTTAAAATTTATTTTATCAAAATAGATGTTTTGTTAGATAAATCAAATTACAATATATACTTTTAATCTTTCCATTTTATATTTAATAATTTTGAATTAATAACATTTATAATCAATAAAAACTCATAAATAATTTGTAGGTAGAACACTTCAAAAAAATTAAAGTTATAATTTATCAGATATTGAATTCTCTTAATTACGAATATGTCTATTAATATTTTAATTAAAAAGAAGAAAACAAAAATACTGTCAAACCAAATAAACAAAGGTGATAGCAGCAGAAGTAAATTCAAAAAATGCCAAAAACCCAAAAACAATTTTTGCTTTTGTAAATAGTAAAATGAAGTAGAAGTGTGTCTTGCTTTTTGCTTAAGATATTCTTTAAATGATGTAACTGTCTTTGTAAAAACCAAACTTCCGGTTTCTATAAAACAACCAATTTTAGCGTTATGTTTTATAGCTTCTCTAATAAGCAAATCATCGTCGCCGCTAAGTGTTTCAGTTGTGTTTTTGTAACCGCCGATTTGCTCATAGATTTTTTTTGTAAATCCCAAACTACGTGCCGTTGCAGAGTATGGATGTCCGAATATTGCTGCCGTAAAAGTTAATAGAGATATTCTTAAATTTTCGAAACACGAAATTTTATTTATAAGAGAATTCTTTTTAATAAAAGGAGAAGCACCAAAAACCATATCAAAACCTTGGCTGAATTTTGAAGCAAATGAAATAAGCCAGTTTTTTTGTGGGAGGCAATCACCATCTGTAATAATAATATAAGGGTTTATAGCCTTTTCTATCCCAAATGCTAAAGCTCCTTTTTTACCCAAGAATTTTTTATTTCCAACTTTGAAGAGTTTAATATATTCAATTTCTTTTATTGCATCATTAATTAGTTGGTAGGTATTATCTGTTGAATTATCATCAATTATTATTATCTCTAAAAAATCAGTTGGGTAAAATATTTTTTTTAATGAAATGATTAATGGGTTAATATTTTCTTCTTCATTTTTAACAGCTATAACAACAGAAAATTTTAATAGATCGCTTGATTGGAATTTATCCCTTGAAATAATATCAATTGCCTGTAAAAATTTGAAATTAATATAAATGAATATCAAACAAAGGAATGTTGAAATTGTAATTATAACATTCATAGTAAATAATTAATATTCTTCTTCAAGCAGCCAGTTTTCAACAAGATTTGCATCAATCTCCGAAATAAACCTTGAAGGTTTAGAAAGTGTAATTCCTTTTTCCCTGTCATACATATTCATTGGATAAGTAACGAACAAATTTTGTTTAGCTCTTGTAGAAGCAACATACATCAGTCTCCTTTCTTCTTCCAATGTTTCAATATTATCTGCCGAACGGGAAGAGGGGAAGTAACCGTCAACAGCATGAATAACAAAGACAGAATGCCACTCAAGTCCTTTTGCCGAATGGATTGTTGACAAAGTTAAAATATCATCTTCCTTGTCTTCGCCTTCAATGTCAATAACGCTCTCTATTATAGGTTCAATTGCCATATCAGCTAAAAAAGAATCGAGAGATCTATAATTCTCAACAATGTTTTGAAAGATTTCCAAATCTTTTTTCCTTTTGTTAAAGTCATCGTATTTCATTTTAAAAAGTTTATCATAATAATTAAGAGTTAACTCAGTTTTTTCCGAAGGAGTGGATTTCTCTGTGTGTAATTTGTATAAAATTTTAAACAAGTCTATTATTTTTTGGTTTTTAAATGAGCTTTGTTTGTCGGGGTGTTCACCGATTGTTAACCTTCCCAATGATAATTCATTCAAAATCACTTGCGCAGTTTTTGGACCGACACCTTCGTGCAGAAGTAAAACTCTGTACCAACTAACAACATCTTTTGGATTCGAAGCGATTCTTAAAAAAGCAAGTACATCTTTTATGTGAGCTGTTTCAATAAATTTCATTCCTCCAAATTTTTGATAAGGAATGTTTGCCTTGTTCAGTTCTATTTCTAAATCGAATGAGAAAAAAGAAGAACGAAATAAAACCGCAATATCATTTAAGGGCACTCCTTCTTCTCTTAACTCCAGAACTTTTTCAACAATAAATTGTGACTCTAAATTTTCGTTACCTGCAGCAATTATATTTGGCAGTTCTCCGCCTGTTTTTCTTGTATAAAGATGTTTATCATATTTTTGCGTGGAAGTATCAATAATTCTATTTGTAAAATCTAAAATTGGCTGTATGCTTCGGTAGTTTTCTTCAAGTTTAATTATTTTAACATCTCTGTATAATTTTGGAAACTCAATTATGTTTTTGAAATCTGCACCCCTAAAAGAATATATTGACTGAGAATCATCTCCTACAACCATCACATTATTTGAAAGTTTTGTTAATCCCTGTACAATTTCAGCTTGAATTTTATTTGTGTCCTGATATTCGTCAACCATTACAAATTTTATGTCGGACAATAAATTTTTTGCCGCCGGTCCAAATTTGTTAAGAAAATTATTTAGATAGATTAATAAGTCATCATAATCAAGCAGATTATTTTTCCTTTTATAAGTGACAAAGATTTTGTTTATATCCAATATCTGCGGAAGTAAATTTCTGAAATGCGGATAGTCTTTTTCTATTATTTCTTCTATAGGCTTATCCCTGTTAACACTTAAGCTATAAATTTTATTTAAAGTATTTTTTTTAGGAAATCTTTTTTTATCTGTAACTAACCCTGATTGTGTGCGGATTAAATTTATAACATCGGCTGTATCTGCCTGATCTAAAATTGTAAAGTTTGGTGTTAACCCAACGGCTTTTGCATTTTTCCTTAACGTTAAATTTGCAAAAGAATGAAAAGTACCGCCTCTAATTTTCGAGCAACGTTTATCTAAAAGAAGCGATGCTCTGTTCATCATTTCGTTTGCTGCTTTACGGGTAAAAGTTAAAAGTAAAATAGATTTTGGATCATATCCGAGTTCCACCAATCTTGCTACTCTGTAAACAAGCGTTCTTGTTTTACCCGTTCCTGCTCCTGCAATAATTAAATAAGCGCCTTCCAATGTAGTAGCAGCGGCATACTGTGATTCATTTAATTCTTTTTTATAATTAATAACAAAACGGGCTTCATCAAATGTCTGATGTATTAAGCCCGTTTTATTTAATCTCTTTAGTTTATATTTTTTTTGTGTCATCTACGCAGTGCTTTGGGTTTCCCTAATATTTCTGAGATTACAATATATCTTTTTAAGGAATCATTATTGCTCATTTCATTTTTTAATAGAAGAAGAATGGGGTTAGGTTTTCGAGTATTATAATTTTTCTCTTTATCATCGGAATCATCTAAAAGTCTTGTTATAATGGTTTCTTTCGGTTTTTCAACTCCCGGTAATTTATGTTCACTTAAAGTTGGTGTATGTTCACTCAAAGTTGGTGTATGTTCACTTAAAGTAACCGAGTGTTCTTCAGTAACCATTTCGTTCTCTGATTCAATAGGTTGTTGATAAGCTTCCTTCTGGGAATCTTCGTTATAAGCTTCGGTCTTCCATAATTCTCCAAATGTTTCTGAATTTTTTTCTCTAGGTTTTTCAACAGGAGGATTAAATAATGATTGAATTTCATCTAGAATATCTTTTCCTGATGGTTCAGGTTCCCTCTCTTCAAATACTGGTTGAGAAATCTCAGTTTGAGCCTTTTGTGCTTTGGCAGCTTTTTCTTCATTTTTCTTTTTCTTTTTTAAAAAAGAATTTACAAAGCTGACAATGATGAACAAATAAATTAATATTTCAAAGAAATTATCCATTAGTCCTTAGAACCTTTTTTCTTTTGTTCCGGTTTAGCTATTGAGTCTCTCATATCTGTATCCGACTGAATATTCTTCAAATGATAATAATCCATTACACCTAGATTTCCTTTTCTAAAAGCATCTGCCATAGCTTTTGGTACTTCTGCTTCTGCCTCAACAACTCTTGCTCTTTGTCGTGCAACTTCTGCTGTCATTTCCTGCTCAAGGGCAACAGCTGCAGCTCTTCTTTCTTCAGCTTTTGCTCGCGCAACTTTTAGGTCTGCTTCTGCTTGGTCTGCCTGAAGTTTAGCCCCAATATTTTCACCTATATCAACATCGGCAATATCAATTGAGAGTATTTCAAATGCCGTACCCGAATCCAAACCTTTAGCCAGAACGGTTTTTGAAATTGCATCAGGATTTTCTAAAACTTCTTTATGTGTTTTACTTGAGCCGATAGTTGAAACAATACCTTCCCCGACTCTTGCTAATATTGTTGCTTCACCTGCACCGCCTACTAGTCTTTCTATATTTGCTCTTACTGTGATTCTTGCAATTGCTTTTAATTGAATACCGTCTTTTGCAATTGCCGAGACAAGAGGTGTCTGACTAACTTTTGGAAGAACAGACATTTTTACAGCTTCAAGAACATCTCTTCCTGCAAGGTCAATGGCTGTAGCGCGTTCAAAAGGTAAGTGAATATTAGCTTTATCGGCAGAAACAAGTGCATTAATTACTTTAATTACATTTCCTCCGGCAAGATAATGTGCTTCAAGTTTACCTTCTTCTACCGGAATTCCTGCTTTTGTTGCTGTAATCATGCTTCTTACAATTATTACAGGTGGAACTTTACGTAAACGCATTCCTACTAAATCTTGAAATATTTTTAACTTTACTCCAGAAAAATAAGCTGTTATAAATAAACCTACAGGAATAAAATACAAGAATACTATTAAGAAGAAAATTATTGCAATTATTAAAACTATTGATAATCCAGTTAGTGCTTCCATTTTTAGTCTCTTTTTTAAATTATAAAAATTTGTTGATAGTCTAATTTTGAGTAAAGCTAATTTAATAAGGTTAGTAATCAAATCATAGTTTTAGAAACTATTTAGAGAAAATAATGTACAATTTTAATACAAGAACTATATTATTTATTTTCTGAGTAAAAATTATTTAAAAAGCTTCTTTGAATGTCAGCTAATAAAGTATTTTCCATTAACTATAAAATATTGGTATATTTATTGAATCTGATATTAAATAATTTATACTTTAACTAGTTATATTTGCATTGTAAATGTTTGCTTGTTTGAAGATTGTAGTATATTTATATTTACTGCAACAAATAAATGCTAATAATTGTTAATATTTTAATCGTTAATAAATTGGAAAAAATTGATGGAAGGAAATTTTTCAGATAGACTTCAGGATGTAATTAGATTAAGTCGTGAAGAAGCACTTCGTTTAGGACACGATTATATAGGGACCGAGCATCTTCTTCTAGGTATTATTCGTGAAGGTCAGGGGGTTGCCGTTCAAATTCTGAGAAATCTTGATTGTGATTTGGTGAAACTTAAAAAAGCAATTGAAGATACAGTAAGAACTTCCGGTGGTACATTAACAATCGGAAATATTCCCCTTACAAAACAAGCAGAAAAAGTTTTAAAGATAACTCAAATTGAGTCTAAAATTTATAAAGCAGATGTAATAGGAAAAGAGCATTTACTACTTTCATTGTTAAGGGATGAAGATAATATTGCCACACAGATTCTTCACCAATTTAACGTTACATATGATGCAACACGTTCTGATTTAAATTCTCTATTAAATGATAAAGAAGTTTCATATCAGTCCGGTACAAAAACTAAAGCAGATAAAAAAACCGAAAGAACAAAAACTCCGGTATTAGATAATTTTGGAAGAGACTTAACTAAACTTGCAATTGCAGATAAACTTGATCCTGTAGTAGGCAGGGAAATGGAAATTGAAAGAGTAGCTCAAATACTTAGCAGAAGAAAAAAGAATAACCCTGTGTTAATTGGTGAACCTGGTGTTGGTAAAACTGCAATTGCTGAAGGTTTGGCATTAAAAATTATGCAAAAGAAAGTTCCAAGAATTTTACAAAGCAAACGTGTTGTTACTTTAGATCTTGCAGGACTGGTTGCCGGAACAAAATACCGAGGTCAGTTTGAAGAAAGAATGAAAGCATTGATGAATGAACTTGAGAAAGCAGAAGATGTTATTCTTTTTATTGATGAGCTTCATACTATAGTTGGCGCCGGTGGTGCTTCAGGTTCACTCGATGCATCCAATATGTTTAAACCCGCTCTTTCAAGAGGCGATATTCAGTGTATAGGTGCAACAACATTGGATGAATACAGAAAACACATTGAAACTGACGGTGCTTTAGACAGACGTTTTCAAAAAGTTATGGTTGAACCACCAAATTATGAAGAGACTTTACAAATACTGGAAAACATAAAATTCAAATACGAAGAACATCACCATGTTAAATATTCTGATGCTGCTATTGTTGCAGCTGTAAAACTTAGTACAAGATATATATCGGATAGACACTTACCTGACAAAGCAATTGATGTAATTGACGAAGCTGGTTCAAGAGTGCATATGGGTAATTTTGAAGTACCTCAGGAAGTTTTGGACCTTGAAGAAGGTATTGAAGAAGTAAGAAAAGAAAAAACATTAGTTGTTAAAAGACAAGATTATGAAGAAGCCGCAAGATTAAGAGATAAAGAAAGAAATCTTCAATCGGATCTTGAACTTGTTACAAACGAATGGGAAGCTAAAACAAAAGATGTAATATACGATGTAACAGAAGAAGATATAGCCACTGTTGTTGCAATGATGACAGGCATTCCTGTAAATAGAGTTGCTCAAACAGAATCAGAAAAATTACTTAATATGGAAGATGCTTTACATAAAGAAATAATTGGACAGGATGAGGCAATTGTTAAGCTTACAAAAGCTATCAGAAGAACAAGAGCAGGATTAAAAAATCCTCACAGACCAATTGGAAGCTTTATTTTCTTAGGACCAACAGGTGTTGGTAAAACAGAGTTAAGCAAAGCACTTGCTCGTTACTTATTCGATTCTGAAGATGCACTTATTAGAATTGATATGAGTGAATATATGGAGAAATTTTCACTTTCACGTTTAGTTGGTGCCCCTCCGGGATACGTAGGTTATGAAGAGGGCGGGCAATTAACTGAAAAAGTAAGAAGACGTCCATATTCAGTTGTGCTATTTGATGAAATTGAAAAAGCACATCCTGATATATTCAGTATTTTACTTCAAGTTCTCGATGATGGAATGTTAACAGATAGCCTTGGAAGAAAAGTTGATTTTAAAAATACGATAATAATAATGACATCCAATGTTGGCGCCAGAGATATAAAATCAATAAGTTCATTCGGCTTTGGAGAAGAAAAATCGGAAAACAAGCACGAAGCATTAAAGAATACCTTAGAAGACGCGATGAAGAAATTATTTAATCCGGAATTTTTAAATCGTGTTGATGAAACTATTGTGTTTAGGTCACTTACTAAAAAAGATATTTTAAAAATTATTGACATTGAGTTGAGAGACTTAATGGCTAATATTGCTGAGCATAAAATGTCAATAAAATTAGATAAATCGGCTAGAAACTTTTTGGTTGAAAAAGGATATGATGAAAAATTTGGAGCCAGACCTTTAAGAAGAGCTATACAAAAATATGTAGAAGATCCTTTGGCAGAAGAAATTTTAAGAGGATCATTTGAAGAAGGTACTAAAATCACTGCAAAATTTGTTAAAAATACAGAAGAATTAATTTTTATAGATGAGAAAGTTGAAACTGATATTTCCAACGAAGAGACAAAAAAAAGTGATAAAAAAGATACGTAAATAAGTCTCTTATTATTAAAAAATAAATTTTAAAGCGTATTATTGTAATACGCTTTTTTTATATTTATTTAAAAAAATATCGGAGAGATTATGAGCCTATTAAGTAAAAGCGAAATCGATTCAAATATATCAAATTTATCCGGATGGGAGTTTGAAAACAAAATGATTTCTAAAGAATATGTTTTAAAGGATTTCAATGAAGTCCTCTATTTTGTTAATAAAATAGGTAGGTCGGCAGAAGCAATGAATCATCATCCTGATATTTTTATGCATTCTTGGAATAAAGTAAAAATCACAATTTCCACTCACGATGAAGGAGGAATTACGAATAAAGATTTTGAGCTTGCAAATAAAATAGAGGAACTAAAATAAATGAATGATAGGTTAAGCGGGTTATTAGAACTTTACAAGAAAGATCCCTATGATTCATTTTTAATTTATGGTATTGCATTAGAATATAAATCAAAAAAAAATTATTCTGAATCTGAAAATTATTTTAAAATATTAATTAAAAAAGATCCAGATTACGTTCCGGCTTATATGCAGTTCGCGATTTTAAAAGAAGAGACTAATGAAATATCAAGAGCAAAAGAACTTTACACTGAAGGTATAAAAATAGCAAAACAAAAAGGGGAGACTCATGCTGCACAAGAAATGGAGGAATTTTTAGATGAGCTTGACTGAAGATGAAGTTCTAAAAATTTTCAAAAAAACAGAAGCACTGCTAAGCGGGCATTTTCTTTTAACTTCCGGTAGACACAGCAACAAGTATTTTCAATGTGCAAAAGTTCTTCAATATCCTCAGTACAACCTGTCAATTTGTAAAAATATTGCAGACTATTTTAGAAGTTATAATTTTGATACTGTTATTTGTCCGGCAATCGGCGGTATTGTTGTCGGACAAGAAATAGCAAGACAGTTAGGTAAACGTTTCATTTTTGCTGAAAGAGAAAACAACATAATGTCACTAAGGAGAGGATTTAAATTAAGTCCCGGTGAAAAAGTACTTGTCTGCGAAGATGTAGTAACTACTGGCGGATCCGTTTTTGAAGTAATTGACCTTGTAAAACATAACGGAGCAAATGTTGCTGGCGTGGGTTTTATTGTGGATAGAAGTAACGGGAAAGTGAAATTCGGATATCCACAATACAGTCTTATAAAAATAGAAGTAATTTCGTATTTATCAGATGAATGTCCTTTATGTAAAGAGGGGATTGAATTAGTTAAACCGGGATCGAGAAAAATTTAATGTTAGAAATAAAACAAAAAAAAATAAATAGCAGACAAAAAAAATTTTAGAATAAACTTTATATGGAACAAAAAAAATTACATAAAACTGTTGAAATAATTACATCAAAAAAATTCAAATCTGAAAAGGAAATGCTAATTGATGTTTTAACTCAAACAGTTGAAAATGTAAGCATTAATTTTACAGGAGGCAGAATCTGGAAATTAGATAAACATTCAGCTTCATATAAATTACTTTATCAAATTGGTAATGTAGAAAAGATAAAAAATAATTTTAAAGTAAAAATATCTGATTATCCACTTTTTGATCTAATAAGTGAAAAGAGAACTATACTTGGAGATGAGACTAACGAAACTTTACGAAAGAAAGGTATTTTCAAATATTCTGCCTCAGGTGTGGGGTCCAAAATAAAATTAAACGGGCACAGTTATTACGAATATCTGCTTGCTTTAAATAATGAAAATTTAAATGAACAATTAAAATATAATCTAAGTATAATTGCAACTACACTTACCGCTAAATTAAAGCAACAGCGTTATTCTAAAAAAGCTGATTTCCTTAAGGCAGGAATAGACAAAGCTAGAGAAATTCAAAAAAGTATTCTACCTGAGCACGAATATCAATTTCACGAATACGATTTGTTCGGTGTAACAAAACCTGCCGAAATAGTCGGTGGTGACTTTTTTGATTATTTGGAAATAGGCGATGAAAATGAAAGGTTAGGCGTTGCTTTAGGTGATGCAGCAAGTAAAGGTGTTGGCGCAGCTGCTGAAGCAATGTATATTTCAGGTGCGTTAAGAATGGCAAGTAACTTTGAAATTAAAATTGCCCCGTTGATGAGAAAAATGAATAAACAGATAAATAAAATATTTGATGACGATAAATTTGCAACTTTCTTTTACGGAGAACTTTCTACTGATAAGGGAGGGTTATTTCTTTATGCAAGTGCGGGGCATAATCCACCTTTTTTCTTAAAGAAAAACTCAAATGAAATTATTAAACTTTTTCCAACCGGCCCTGTCTTTGGCCCTGTACCAAATGCTAAATATAAAGTTGAAAACATAAATTTTTGTGAAGGAGATATTTTATTAATATATTCAGATGGTGTTACTGATTCATCCAATAAAGAGTTCGAAAATTTTGAAGAAGAAAGGCTTACAGAATCTTTATTAAAGAACAGGGGGCTAAAGGTTAAAGATATAGCATTGGCTATATTAGATGATGTAATAAAATTTTCAGTAGGCGGAAAATATTCTGATGATAAATCTCTTATTGTAATTAAGAGAAGAGAAGGTTAATTTTAATATAAAAATTTAGGGGTGATAAAATGCTTTATTCGATAAATCCTACCGACAGTAAAATCATTGCTTCATACGAAGAAATGGATAAAGAACAAATTTCAAAAAAAATAGAAAAAGCTTACAGTACTTTTTTAAATTGGAAAGAAACTGACTTTAATTTTAGAAGTCAAAGAATGAAAAAAGCGGCTTTTATTTTAAGAGATGAAAAAGAAAAATTTGCTAAACTTATGACAATGGAAATGGGTAAACCTATTGCTCAGTCAAGAGGAGAACTTGAAAAATGTGCTTGGGTTTGCGAATATTTTGCAGAGAATGCAGAGAGTTTTTTGAAAGATGAAATTATTGAAACTGATGCACAGAAAAGTTTTGTTACTTATCAACCCCTGGGAGTTGTGCTGGCGGTTATGCCCTGGAATTTTCCTTTTTGGCAGGTCTTCCGATTTGCTGCGCCTAATTTAATGGCTGGTAATGCAGGAATACTTAAACATTCATCTAATGTTTCCGGTTGTGCTCTTGCAATAGAAAAAATATTTATAGATGCAGGATTCCCTGAAGGGATATTCTCTTCAATTATAGTTTCTTCTAAAAATATGAATAGTGTAATTGAGGACAAAAGGATTAAAGCCGTAACTTTAACAGGGAGCGTTCCGGCAGGTAGAAACATAGCAGAAAAAGCCGGGGCAGTGTTAAAAAAAACCGTGTTGGAATTAGGGGGCAGCGATCCGTATATAGTTCTTGATGACGCTGATTTGGAAAAAGCCGCTGAAATTTGTTGTACTGCCAGATTATTAAACGGAGGACAAAGCTGCATTGCCGCGAAAAGATTTATTATTTCTTTATCGGTTTATGATAAGTTTGAAAAACTTTTTATACAAAAAATGAGCGAAAAGAAAATGGGCGATCCTTTGGATGAAGCCAATTATTTGGGACCGCAGGCAAGTATGCAGCTAAGAGATGAACTTCATCGACAAGTATTAGAAAGTATAAAAAAAGGAGCAAAACTTGTGCTGGGGGGAACTCTGCCCGAAGACAAAGGTGCTTTTTATCCGCCGACAATTTTAACTGATGTAAAAAAGGGAATGCCGGCTTATGAGGAAGAATTATTCGGGCCTGTCGCTGCAATAATAAAAGCTGAAGATGAAGATGATGCTATTAGAATTGCTAATGATACAACATTTGGTCTTGGTGCTGCAATTTTTACTAATGATATTAAAAGGGGAGAATTAATTGCAAAAGAAAAATTAAATGCAGGTTGTTGTTTTGTAAATGAATTTGTTAAGTCTGATCCGAGATTGCCATTCGGTGGAATAAATGATTCCGGTTACGGCAGGGAATTAGCAGTATTTGGAATTAAAGAATTTGTAAATATTAAAACGGTTTATGTAAAATAAATTTTATTCTATATCTTAAATCATAGGGAATTTAAGTATAAAATTAGCTCCTTCGTTTAATTTACTTTCAACTTCTATTGTACCGTTCATTAATTCCATATATTTTTTTGATATTGTTAAACCCAGACCTGTGCCTTCGTACTTTCTGGCAAGCCCTTCGCTTACTTGTCTGTATTCATCAAAAATTATTTTTTTATATTTTGAGGCAATTCCAATTCCAGTGTCTTTAATTGAAATAACAGAAAACAATCTGTCTTTAATTTTTTGATTGGTTATATCAATATTGATACCGCCTTCTTTAGTAAATTTTATAGCATTATTTAAAATATTATCTACAATTTCTATGAATTTATCGTTGTCTAAAATAGATCGTATAAAATCATTTTCTTTATGTATTTTTAACTTAAGTCCTTTTTTTTCAGCGGCATTTCTAAAAAATTCAACTCTTTCAGATATTGTATCTACTATATTTATTTCCCTTAAATCAAGTTCCATTTTCTCTGAATTAATTTTAGATAGATTTAATATATTATTTAATGTTTTTGTGAGCCTTTTTCCACTTGAATAAATTATTGAAGCCATAGCTTTTAGTTCTTCATCTTTTATTTCTTCTTTCAATATTTCAGATGCTCCCATTATACCTACTAATGGTGTCCTTAACTCGTGACTCATATTTGCATAAAAGCTTGATTTTAATTTGCTAAGTTCTTCTGCTTTTTCTTTGGCAGTAATAATTTCTAATTCCATTTTCTTCCTGTCTGTAATATCAGTTAGTATACCCATTACAGCTTCTTTACCGTTAAATCTAATTATTGTTGAACTGTCAATAGCTTCAATCCTTTTTCCGGTCTTAGTGGTTAAAGTAATTTCATATGGTCTAATTTCTTTGTGGGCTTTATGCTCTTCGATACCTTTTTTTACTTTTATTTTACTTTCGGGTGCAATCAAATTTTTGAAAAGATCAAATTTTGGAGAATATATTTCTTCTTTGCTATATTCCATTTTTTGAGAAAACATTTTATTAGCATATAAGAACTTATCTTTATTAAAAATATAGATCATATTAACTGAATTATCGGCTAAAGTTCTAAATTTTTCTTCAGATTGTTTTACTTCTTTTAATGCTTCGTTTTTATCTGTCAGATCGTGTTGGACTGTCCCCATACCTATGGGGTCTCCGGTTTCAGGGTTTTTAATTAAAAAAGTATTTGCCAATACAGGTATTTGTTTTCCAGTCTTAAAATGTCTTAATGTATATTCCCCCGTCCAATATCCTTTTTTAATTACGGTGGGAATTTCTTTTTCAGTTGAAATTTTATTTCCTTCTTCGGTAAGAAAATCTTCTATTTTAAAATTTGTAATATCTTCATTTATTGATAAACCAAGCATTTTTCTGCAGCCGGGATTTACATATGTGATTTGTTTTTCCATAGAACAAAAAGCTATAAAATCCTGGCTTGTTTTTATAAATAAATTGAATTTTTGTGATTCAAGTTCAGCTGCTTTTAATTCAGTCACATCTAAATTAAGTGCTACCAAATGAACTATTCGTCCTGCAGAATTTTTAATAGGAGATACAATACACCTCGACCAAAATAATTCACCGTTTTTCTTTTTATTTAGCAAGTCACCAAACCAAGTCTCACCTGCAAGTACAGTATCCCAAAGTTCTTTATAAATTTCTTTTTTATGCTTTCCCGATTTAAAAATACGTGGGTTTTGATTTAACAATTCTTTCTGTTTATATCCGGTTACCAACGTTGTTCTTTTATTTACATATTTAATGTTTCCGTTAATATCTGTAATTAGTGCAATAACCGGGCTTTGATCCAATACCTGTGAAAATAATTTAACTTCTTCAATAGATTTTCTCTTTTCTAAAAGATCTGATATAATTTTCGTTGTAGCTTCAAATAAATCGATTTGTTTAGATGATAGATTTATATTTGCAGTGAATAATCTAATAACTAATACAATAGTTACATTACCTGAGATAAATATAGGAGCCCCTTGCCAATTGTATGCTTTTAGTTTGTGCTTTTTACCGGTTATTTTTTTGAAATATGTTGAAAATTCGTCACTGTTAATTGTAATTGATTTTTTATTTTTTGCTAAATGACGAATAAGAATTTCTTCTTGTTTTTCTATACTTTTTGAATTTATAAAATTGATAGAATTATCTTTACCAATAACGGCAATGTAAGTATCTCTAACTGAAAATATTTTTGATAAAATATTTGTTAAGTTTTGATACAACTGTTCATTATCATAATCTTTTTCTATAATTTCTGATAATTCAAATTTAAGTCTATTTTTTATAGCTTCGTATTTCCTCTGAGTAATATCAATTTGAATTCCGATTGTTTCAATTAGATCTCCGTTTTTACTATAAATTCCCGATACAAAAATTTCACCCCAATAGTAAGTTTTGTCTTTTCTTATATATCTTTTTTGAACTGTAAAAGAGTTAATTTCCCCTGAGTAAAGTTTCTTTAAATAATTAACACTTTTTGATTCGTCCAATTTGAGAGTAACATCTTTATAATTTTTTTCTCTAAGTTCATCTAAGGTATAACCAAGCATACTGCACATTCTTTCATTGGCTGTTTTAAAATTTCCCTTTAAATCCAAAATGGAAACACCACTCTCATTATTGCTAAAAAAAGCACGGAAACGAAGTTCATTAGATATTGCCCGGTCGATCATTTTTTTATAGTCAGTTATATCTCTTGTAATTAATAGAAGACAAAATTCATTATTATATTCGAATGTTTTTCCTGAAATTAATCCTGTAAGAATTGAACCGTCTTTTAATCTGAATTTTGCTTCCATATTGGTAACGTATCCCCGTTGTTCTATTTCTAACAACATTTTCTTTCTTTCAGAAATATCTTCCCATAAATTTAAGTCACGTGTTGTTTTACCTATTAATTCTTCTCTTTTATATCCCGTTATGGATAGAAAGGAATTATTGACTTGAATTATGGTTCCGTCGTCAATTTTTGTAACTGTCACTGAGTCAGGGTTAGTTTGAAATATTGTTTCAAAAGTGTATTTACTTTCTTTAATTTTTGTTTGGTATTCTTTTTCTACGTTAGATTTATAAAATTCGAAATTGTTCTTCAGATTTATAAGTTCTTGTTGTAATTCTTTTTTAGTTTTTTCAAGCATATTTTATTTTACTATGTTTTAGATTTTTTAATATACAAAATTATCATTTTATTTATATTGATGTTATTATATTTAACAATATTAAAGAGTTAGTAAACTTAGAGTTATAATCTTGAATTATAAATTGAAAATTCAATACGACGGCACTAATTATTCAGGTTGGCAAATTCAAAGTAATGCAACTACTGTTCAGCAAAAAATAACTGATGCTATTAAAACTATTACAAAACAAGAAGTTAATTTAATCGGTTCGGGGAGGACAGATACCGGTGTTCATGCTCTGGGGCAAGTTGCAAATTTCAAAATAGAAAGAAAACTAGATATTTACAAATTTAAATATTCATTAAACTCTATTTTGCCTGTAGATATATCTATTAATTCAATTTTGGAAACAAAAGAAGAATTCCACTCCAGGTTTAATGCTAAAAAAAGAAGCTACATTTATTTATTCAGTAAAATTAAATCACCTTTCTTATATAAGTATTCTTATTTTTTAAATGAAAAAATTGATATAGATTTTTTAAACGAAATTAGCAAAACATTTTTTGGCACAAATAATTTTACATCGTTTGCGAGGAAAAAGACGGAAACAAAAAATAAAAATTGTAATATTTATGATATTCATTGGAAAGAATTTAAAGATAAAATATCTTTTTATATTAAAGCCGACAGATTTTTACACGGAATGGTCAGGACTATTGTTGGTACGCTGTTAGATGCTCATAAAAATAAATGGACAGGTGAAAACATTATTAATATTATTGAAAAAAGAAATAGATGTGCAGCCGGAGAAGCAGTGCCTTCTAAAGGATTATTTTTATATAAAGTGAAATATTAAGAATGTTTAATTATAAAGACAAAAAAGTATTAATTACAGGCGGTTCAAAAGGAATTGGCGCTGCTTGCGTGGAATTGTTTTATAGGTACGGTGCTAAAACAGTATTTACATTTAATTCAGATAAAAAAAGTGCTGATAAATTATTTGAAAAATTGGATAAACCAGAAAGTGTAAAATATTATCAATTAGATTTTTCAAAATTAAATGAATTAAAAAATAGTATTAACAGAATACTTAAAGAAATTAAGGGCGTTGATATTCTTGTTAATAATGCAGGGATTTGGAAAAAATCAGAAGTAGAAAAAATGAGTATTGAAGACTGGAGAAAAACAATTGATGTAAACTTAACTTCTACTTTTTTAATTTCACAAGCGGTAATACCATTTATGAAAAAGAAAAACTACGGTAAAATAATTAATATTTCTTCAACTGCAGGACAGCGTGGAGAAAGACATTATTCACATTACGCATCATCAAAAGGCGGAATGATTGCTTTTACAAAATCTCTAGCTGCTGAGCTGGGTAAATATAAAATAAATGTAAATGCGGTAGCTCCCGGCTGGGTTGACACAAATATGACAAAAGAAGTTTTTTCAAACAAAGAAATAAGAAAAAAAATTCAAGAAGATTCACTCTTAAAAAGAATAGCAAAACCAATTGATATTGCTTATCCTGTTGTTTTTCTTGCTTCAGATTTTTCTAAACATATAACAGGGGAGGTTTTAAGTGTTAACGGTGGCTCAATATTATGCGGTTAATACTTAATGTATGTAAAAAATTAATAATATTTTAACTTGAGGTTAATATGGAATTTTTAGCAGGCTTACACCCTAAATTAGTTCACTTTCCAATAGTGTTGCTTCTCTGTTATGTTGTGCTGGAAGTAATTGCGGCATTTTCAAAAAAAGAGGTTTTTTCAAAAGCTGCACATATAACATTATTCTTAGGTGTTGTTATGACTTTGCTCGCGGTTTTAACGGGACATCAAGCAGAGGAAGTAGCAAGTAAATGGGACGATGCAGGGGCAATTATTCCTTTTAAAGCTATAGGTGAACACGAAGATTTTGCAAATTTAACTTTATGGTATTTCGTAGCTCTTCTTGTTATTAGAACTGTTTTAGTTTTGAAGAAAAAATTTACAACCAATATTAAATATATATTTGTAGTACTTGCTTTGGTCGGTACGTATTTTGTCTATCAGGTAGGGGAACACGGCGGTAAACTTGTTTATAAATATGGAGTAGGAACAGATCTGAAAAATCCAGAAATTAAAAACACCAATTAACAAAATACAAGGGAGATAAAATGGAATATAAAAATTTATTAGAAGAAGTTGATAACTATATTGCAGTAGTTACCATCAATCGTCCCGAAAAAATGAATGCACTCAATAACAAAACCATAGAAGAATTAGACATAGCTTTTACTCAATTAAATAACGATGAAAATGTTTATGTAATTATTCTAACAGGTAGCGGAGAAAAAGCATTTGTTGCCGGAGCGGATATTTCTGAACTTAATAAATTGAATGAACAAACTGCAAAAATGTTTTCTGAAAAAGGGCAGAAAGTTTTCAGAAAGATTGAGAAAATGGAAAAGCCTGTTATTGCTGCTGTAAATGGCTACGCTTTGGGCGGAGGATGTGAAATTTCACTTGCTTGTAATATCCGATTAGCATCAGATAATGCTGTGTTTGGTCAGCCCGAAGTTAATTTGGGAATTATTCCCGGTTACGGAGGAACTCAAAGATTAACAAGGTTAATCAACTCAGGTAGAGCGGCAGAATATATTTTAACCGGTGATATGATAAATGCAGAAGAAGCTTTAAAAATTGGACTTGTTAATAAAGTCTTTAAGCAAAATGAACTATTGGATAAGGCTAAAGAAATGGCTAAAAAGATTTGTTCAAAAGGTCAATTTGCGGTTCGAATGGCAATGAAATCAATAAACATTGTTGATGAAGTCTCAGGCAGTGAAGGGCAAAATTACGAAGCAGGTGTTTTTGCTTTGTGTTGCGGAACTGATGATTTTAAAGAGGGAACATCTGCTTTTTTAGAAAAACGTAAACCTCAATTTAAGAATAAATAATTTATTTTCTAAAATTAATATGGACGGATACCTGAATAAATATAAAATCATTCAAATACTTTTTGCTGTTGCAGTAGTTTTGCTAATAGCAAATTTATTGATTGGCAGATTTAATTCTGAAATAGAATCCGTTCAAAAAGTTGAGTTTGATAAAAATTTTACACCTGCTAAAATTGATTCAATATTTTTAGCTTCACTTAATATTTATAATATAAAACAAAAATGGATTCATAAAATAACAAATAAAAAAAGTAAGAAAAAATCTCATTTGTTGAATTATAAAATAGAGGTGCCAAATGATTTGCCAAATATTTTATTGATAAGAGAAATCTACAAAAATCTTGAGGCAACAAAATTACTAATCAAGTCAAAAGAAATAAAAATAAACGGTAATTCTTTATTGGAAATTTATAATGGAAAAAAATTAGTTTTAAAATCTGAATTTAATTATGAAAAAAAAATCTCTCATTTGGCAGGCCATTTAAATTTATTAATAATTTTGCAAGACAAACCTGGTAATGAAGTTAAAAATGAATTGCTAAATTCAATATATAAAGTCACTTTTTTATTTTTACCCACTACGCAAAAAATTGATTTAGTTAATGAAATAAAACAAAACAATAAAGATTTTGCTTTAATTGTAAATCAAAATATTGAAGAGTTAAAATTCAAAATTAAAAACAGTTTTAATGAAAATAGAATTAGACAAGGAGTAAAAGCAATTTTAGAATCTTTTCCCAAGACTAAGTTTATTTTGTTCACGAACAATTTTAATCCGAGTTATAAAATAAAATTAGCTTTTAACCTAAGGAAAGTAAAACTTTTGTTTCAAAAAAATCTAATCAATTTTACAGAAAAATATAAAACAGGGTTTCGAAAAATATTTAAGTCTTATGTGATGAATACAGGTGTAAATGATACGCTAAATGTTGTCTTATCTTTAGAAAATTTTATGAAGGTTAAGAACGATTTGAAAAAGTATGAGAAATATGGTTATAAATTTGTTGCTTATTAATGTGTTAACACTAAATAATACTTATATATAATTCATTATAAAGTGATGAGCTTCGTCATTTATTTTTTTGTTTTTTTAAGCGAGCAACCTTGCTCACTTTACAAATCCTATTCTATAATTCTTCGCCAAAAATTCCAACCTCAGTAATATCACCCAACTTTAATTCTTTAAGTTGCGGAAGTATCTTTTGTTTATCACCAACAACAATAATTACAGCATTATCAGGGCTTAAGTTTTTTAATGCTGTGTCGGTTATATCTTCTGATGTAACCTCTGCAATTCTACTCAAATAGTTATCAAAATAATTATTTGGTAATGAGTGTTTTATTTTGCTTGATAAATTACCGGCAATCTGTCCGTAGGTTTCAAAGTTTGCAGGGAATCGTTTTATAATTGAAGACTTTGCAAAATTTAATTCTTCTTCATTTACTCCTTCTTGAATTTTATTCAACTCTTTCATTATCTCACTGATCGCCGGGGCAGTATAGTCTGTAGCGACAGAGGTTGTAACATAAAACGTACCCGCATATTTATAATAACTAAAACTTGAATGAACACCGTAGGTATAGCCTTTCTCTTCACGTAAATTGTGATTTAATCTGCTTGTAAATTGTCCGCCGAGAATGGAATTTAAGATTACTTTAGAGTAAAAATCATTCTCATTCCTTCTGGCTGTAACGTGTCCGATTCTAATTTCACTTTGTACGGAATCTTTTTTATCGACGAAAAATATAGATGTGTTTTTAGAGATTTGTTTTCCTTGAAAATTATTTAATTCAATGTTGTCTTTTACATGTGCCAATTTATCATCTATTATTTTTACCAAAGTTTCTTTTTCAAAATCACCAACCGCAATTAAATAAGGTCTTGATTTTTTAAAGAAATTAGAATAAAAAGCCGTAACATCATTTATTGTTAAGTTATTTATTTGGTCAGGGTATCCTGCTGTAGGGAAAGCGTATGGTATTTTTCTGTCAAATATCAGATTGTTGAAAGCCAAATCAGCAATTACATCTGCTGAATCTTTAACTTGCTGCAGGCTGGTTAAAATCTTTCCTTTTTCTCTTTTAAAAGATTGTTCTTCAAATTCCGGTTTATTTAAAATTAGGCTTACAAGTTCCAAGGATTTTTCAAAATTCTCTTTTAAACTTAGAAATGATAAAGATGAGAAATCTTTATTTATGTTTACAGAAAAATTAGTCCCAAGTAGTTGAAATTCTTCTTTTAATTCGATTGCACTTAATCCGCCGGCTCCTTCGTCTAAAACCATCCCGAATAAATTTGCAAGTCCTTTCTGATTTTCCGGATCAATTCTGCTTCCGATTTCGCTTAAATATGAAAATCTGATTATCGGTAAATTCACTTTGCGCACAAAGATTACATTAAATGAATTTCCAGTTTTAAACTCTTCAATTTTAGGTAGAGAAAAGCTGCATTTACTGCTTGGCTCAGGTATATTTTTCCTGTTAATATTCATTGCTTACTCTTCCGGTGAAATTCTAAGTTCCAAATATTTTTCATTTAAATATTCTCCGGTTATATCAGTGATTGATTTTTCCTTTGTAGAAGAATATCTATTCAAATCATAAGAAAATGAATTTGGTTCATTTAAATAAAAATTGTAGTGATTTATGTGGTCTGCAAGTGTATCTATATTCTGAAGAGAATAAATGAACTGAGATTTGATTCCATTCTTTGATTTTAATAATTCTTTTTCATTTACACCTTTGGAGATTAATTTTTTAATCTCATTAAAAATTTCAGATTTTAAGTTATCCAGTTGTATCCCGGATTTTGCAGTTGCACTTATTATTAAAGTACCGCCATATTTTCCCGAAATATGAAAAGCACTTACGTCTTGTGCTATTTCTAAATTGTGCACCAATTTTTCGTTAAGTCTTGCTGTTTTTGAACCCGCTAAAATATCAGTAAGGATATCTATTTGAGCGTCAGCCTTACTGTAAATTTCGTTAGTCGGCCAAGCAAAATAAATTCTGTCAAGCTGGACTTTTTCTTTTCTTTGAATAGTAATTTTTTCTTTCAAATTAAATTTTTCTGAAGTTGGATTATGATTAATCTTTGAACTCTTAATTTCAGAGAAATACTTATTAATTAATATTTTAGCATTTTTAAATTCAAAGTCACCTACCACAACCAGAGTAGCATTGGAAGGTGAATAGTAAGATTGAAAAAAATCAGAAACATCATCAAGTGTATAAGATTTTATATCATCCATAAATCCTATTGTAGGCCAGCTATATGGATGGCCTTTAGGGAAAAGTTTTGTGATAATTGTTTCCCATGCCAAGCCATACGGCTGATTATCGTAACGCTGGAGTCTTTCATTACTAACAACATCTCTTTGATTATCTAATTTTATTTGATCTAGTGCAGGAAGAAAAAACCCCATTCTATCGGATTCCAGCCACAAAGCAAGTTCTAAGTAATTTGAAGGCAGCTTTTCATAAAAGTTTGTTCTGTCAAAACTTGTAGAAGCATTAAGTGTTCCCCCGGATTCTTGAATGTATTTAAAATGTTTTTCTTTCGGTACATTCTGAGAGCCCTGGAACATCATATGTTCAAAGAGATGAGCAATACCTGTTTTCCCTTTTACTTCATTTGCAGAACCAACATTATACCATAAATTAACAGCAACCAATGGTAAGTCTTTTTTTTGATGGAGAATTACATCAAGTCCATTTTGAAGAGAATACTTTTCGCAACTAATATTTAGTAAATCCATATTTATTTCTACCGGTTCTTCAGAACAAATTCAATATTTTCTAATTTACCATCTATGTTGGAACGGGGAGAAATATTAAAAATCTTGCATAGCAAAGGGTAAATATCAATGTTTGGACTTACTCCTCTGTTCGCATAATCCCATCGGAATCCATCAAATGAAATAAGAATAACGTATGGTTGTGACTGAGAGTAAATACTAAGAGGAAATAAAATAAACGCAAGTAATATGAAAATTATCTTTTTCAATTTTTAGTCTCTAATTTTTAAAAGATTTATAAAAATGATTTAATTATTACAAATTTAATGTAATAATTTTAATATTCTGTCGGGTCGAATTGATCCAATCAATTTAAAAAACTGTGTAAAGGGAATGTCCCTGTTCCAAGAAAATAAAGTAATAAATGCTTCTCCAATAATTGTATCACGCGCTACAAATCCCCAGAACCTACTATCAAGACTATCATCTCTGTTGTCACCCATCATAAAATAATAATTTTTTTTAAATGTGTAACTATTAACAGGTTTACCTTCAATAGTAATAACATTGTTTTGTACTTTAACAACTCTTTTGCCGTATTCTCTGTCAATTATAGTACGCCATTGTTCAATGTTGGTCAGGTTTAATTTAATTATTGAATTCTTTTTAGGTATAACTAATGGACCATAATTATCTTCATTCCATTGTGCACCTTTAGGGAAAATTCTTGGTTCAACAACATTTGGCGGTCTTGAGTAAAAATCTAAATATTTTATATGAACCGGTCTTCTGAATTCTTTTCCGTTTATAAAAACAACTCTGTTAATAATTTTAATTGTATCTCCCGGTGTACCAATACATCTTTTCACATAATTTACGTTTCGTTCTCTTGCAAAAAGTCTGTCTTTTTTACCCGGGTATTCAAACACAACAATATCGTTTGCTTTAGGTTCTCTTAATGCAGGCAATGTAAAAAAAGGAAGAGGTATTGATGTTAAAGGAATATATCTCGGCGAGGAAGAGCCGTAAATAAATTTGTTTACTAAAACAAAATCTCCAACCAGAATAGTATCTTCCATAGAGCCCGTTGGAATTCTTGTGTTTTGTATTAGGAAAGTAATAATAAAAAAAGCTGCAATTAGTGCAAATGAAATTGAGGATATAAAATCTCTTACTTTTTCTTTTGAAGTTTTTTCCCTGTTTATTTCTTCTTTTGTTTTAATTCCGATAAACTTTTTAAAGCCTGTTTTGAATGACAATATCTGCTCCGTAAATTATAAATAATTTAAATATTGAATATATCTATTTGTTCTTTAAAGAATCTAATTTATTTTTT
>Ga0114931_10001540_pt1 | contig 29406 bp, 29 predicted proteins | sample 2SBtaG_FD_89579 | JGI IMG/M metagenome (GOLD analysis project Ga0114931, IMG submission 89579) | Deep subsurface microbial communities from Kolumbo volcano to uncover new lineages of life (NeLLi) - 2SBTROV14_V59a metaG | ecosystem: Environmental > Aquatic > Marine > Volcanic | place: Kolumbo... | reverse complement strand
GGCCCTTTTTCGCGGCTCGTCGATGATCACTTTCAGCGCCGCATGCCCGCGGCTGATCCCGAAGTACAGCCCGGCCAGCAGCACAGCGCCCTGAATGACGGGAATCCACCGGGGGTAAAAGGGATTGAAAGGCGCACCAGCGGTGCCGAAAAGATCCCAGCCGCGCCCCAGCGGATCCGAGAGCACGGTCAGAATATAGTTGTGGTTGACCATGATCGCCGGCAGACTGAAGGCGATCCAGGCGAAAATCCCCACGGGAATCAGGATGTAGGCCAGACGCAGGGTCAGGTCTCTGGCGCTGACGGGCGCACCGGCCATGCGGTGCGCGCCCCTGGCGACCAGCCTGAAGATCCCCGGAATGACCACCAGGGCCGAGCCCCACAGCGCCGCCAGATAGGTCAAGAAAGGCAGAATGCGGCGGCTTTCGGTGATGTTGGCGGCATCCTTGATCACGCGCCAGGGCCCCAGCATGGTGACGCTGAAAGCCACGGCCACCACCAGCATGATGATGACGTTGTACATCTCGTCGTACCCCTTGAGCACGCGATCCGAACCGAAGGGCCGCAGGAAGATCCCGACATTGTCCTTGGGGCAGCTTTTGAGGCACTCCGTGCAAAAACCGCAGTAATTGTTGCGCTGCAGGCGGCCCGGGTATTCGCCCCAGGGACATGCCCAGCCGCCGGGACCGCCGGCGTAACAGCATTTGTGTTTGTGCCGGCGGCAGACCTGCGGATCGACGACCCGTACGGATGTAACCGAAGCCATGGCGTAATTGCCCAGAAAGCCGCCCACCGGGCACAGGTAGCGGCAGAACACCCGGCGCCGGAAAAAAAGCGTCAGCACCAGGGTGACCGCCAGGATGGCCAGAAACAGGATTGCCGTGGCCACCGGGCGGGTGATCAGGATGATGCCGAAGGAGACCATCGCCAGGAACACGAGATTCTGCAGCCACATGTTGCGCATGCCGTGCGGCCAGTCTTTCTGCAGGCCCGTGAACCGGTGGTGGAGGCCACGGATGGGTTTTGCGAGATAGCGCACGGCCGTCAGCGCCCTGCGGCTGAGCCACTCAGCCGGCGCCGGCAACGGGCACATCAGGCACCAGAGCCGGCCGCCGAGGGGTACGAAAACGGCTTTTAAGGCAAACCACCACAGAATCCAGACAAAGATGATGGCGATGTTGTGGTTGCCCACCGGGCTGCCCCACAGGCTGCTTACGATAAACAGATAAAAGATGACCACCCCCGGAAACAGCAGTGCAAACTGAAAGCCACGGCGCTTGACCAGCCACTTCAGGGCGGGAATATGTTCGAGCAGGTTTATTTGCCGCCGCGGTGCGGCAGGCGGCCTGGCGTCTTCTCGAAACCAGAGCAAAAGGCTGGCCACCATCCACAGCGACAGTGAAACCGCGAGGTGATAGAAGGTATTGGGCCGAACGACCAGCTCGCCGGTCATGAAAGGGTGCAGATTGCCGCACACGCGGGTGCAGCGGAAGGTGAACTTGCCGGCTTTGTCGGCCACGAATTGAATTTCGGAGACCTTGTCCCAGTCGGTGTGCGGCCGGCCCTGGTCATCTTTCCAGATATACTTCTGAAAAGCGTTGCCCTGCTGTTTGATGACGAATTCGACCGGGTAGCCGTCCAGGTAAAACCCGTGCGTCACATCCAGCGAGGTCGGTCTGATGACGACCGTGTCGCCCCGGTTGACGATGATTCTGGCCGGGCTGTAGCCGTACCGGGAGGCTTTGAGCACAACCGTGCGCGTGCTGTTTTGAAACGGCATAACGCGCATCAGCAGCGGAACCGCCAGCGCCGCCAGCAGGCCCGCCAGAATAAGCCCGGCGGTTTTCTTGCGTTTCGTCTTCATGGGAGATAAAATTAGTTGCTGCACCATTTTTCGAGGCGCCCGCCGGCAGGGACCTACTTGTACAAAACCCCCGGCCGGCCGCGTTTTACCGCCAGCTGCACGCTAAGCGCACCCTGGGCGGAAACCGTCACCACCTGTTTCTTGCTCTTCAGTTTTTCATGCCAGGTTTTGACGGCGTATTTTCCAGCGGCCAGGCCTTTGGTCAGCCCCAGTTTTTGAAAAAGCGCCGGGTCCGGGATTTCAAAGCGTCCGCGGGCGTCGGTAACGGCGAAGTAGGGATTTTTCATGACCAGGATGTAGGCACGCATCTCGGCATGCACGTCGCAGCGCAGCTCGACGATGCCGGGCTTGTCGAAGCGCACGCTCTTGCTCATCCCGGGCTTGTAGCTTCCCAGATTGAACTTTTTGGTGCGTGAAAGCGAAAACACGTTGTGCGCCACCTGGTCGTGATTGGGAAAGTCCACCGTGGCCCCCACCGGAATCGGCAGGATATGCGGCAGGAAGGTCAAATTGCGCTGGTCCATCACAAAGTGAGCCCTGGACAGATCCAGCACCGGTGCCGGTGCGTGCGTCAGAAACACCAGGATATCGGCCGGCGAACGCAGGCCGTTTACTTTTACCACGCCCGTGATTGTGCCGGCGGCCGCCTGCATCGGAAAATACAGCAACAGCGCCATCACGAGTAGGATACGGTTTATACAGCGTCTCACTTTTCTGCTCTCCTTACTACCAGACGTTGCTGGTGATGAGAATGTCCTCGGCCTTCCAATTTTTAAGCCGCACCAGGGGCCTGGGGGCCGGCCGGTAAATGAGCCGGGCCTCGGCCGTGGGCTCATCGTCAGGGTTCTTGAGCGCAAATTCGAATTCACGCGTTACCGTCTTTTTGGGACGGATGCGGCTATCGAAAGCAATGGCGGTCGCCTTCCAGAACGGCACATTCAAGTTACCGTTGCGGTCCTTGAGAACCCGTGCAAAAAGCGCTCCGGGCAGGCCCGCGTAATTTCCGGCGGCGGGGTCCCCCCGGCCGGCCCAGGCCGGCAGGCGCGGACCGGCAATCATCTTCAACGCCCGTCCCTTGGAGTCCGTAGCTTTTACGACGAGCAGGATGCTGCGCAGGGTTTCGCCGGTGGGGACCCAGTGCCCGCCGTTGGTATTGGTGACGAACGCTTTGACGATCAGTTTTTTGCCTAAGACTTGGCCCTCGATCTCCAAGGACAGCGCCGTTTTTAGCTGCGTGGCGGTGCCGCCGTCGAAATGGTGCGGCCGGATGTTGCGCGGTGAGCGCCAGGTTCCCCACATATTCCGCGCCATGCCGTCCACCACGAAATGATCGTAGGGCAGCATTTCCTTGCGCCAGCTCATGTGGCAGTCCTGGCATTTCTTGCCGCGGTTGGCGTCACCGGCCGGCAGGCTGCTCTGCCAGAGCTTCCACTCCTGGTAGGTGCTCTGGACCGGCAGCGTGTCGTCGGCCTGCAGCCCGAATCCCTTCCACTCGGCATCCGTGTACACTTTCCGGCGGTCCCAGCGAGTGCCGGCGGGCAGCTTTCGGAAATGGTTGTGACAGGTGGCGCAAAAGCGCGCCTGGTCGAAAACCGGGCTGTAGGAAGCCGCCATGGGGGAGTTGACCACGTCGTCGTAAGGCCCGAAGACCAGGATGGAATTGCCGCGGGCGGCGGCTTGGCGTTTGAAAACCGCCGCCATGTGGCTGGGTCGGTCACGTTTTTCGATGACTTTCCTGACCTTGTGGCAGTAATCGCAGCTGATGCCGTCCCATTCGGTGCGCGGCGACCACAGCGCGGCCTTCAGGTCCGCCTGCGGCCAGTTCGAGACGGCCACCGAGGGGGCGTGGCAGACGATGCAGTTGCCGCCATCGTTGGGATTGTCACGCCTGTACCCGGGGCCGATACCCTTGCGGCCGGCGGCATCGGTGCCGTAATACATGCTCAGCACCTTGGGGTTGGAGGTGGTGTGCGCCATTTTGGAACGGTTCCAGTACTGTGCCAGCTTGTTGTGGCAGCGGGCACAGGTGACCGGTGAAATAAAGCGGTAGGCCGGATCGTCGTGGTAAGGCAGCGCATTTAACACAATGTCCCCGGCCCGGCCCACGGGATAGGCCAGGTGGCCGTTGTTGAACCAGCCGTCCTTTCCGGCGGTGACTTTCAGGCTCTGTGCCGGCAGGTGCGCGGTGGCCAGCTCGTAGCGACCCTGCTGGTCCGTCAGGGCGTACTTTTCGTCGCCGGCAATCCGCACACGCGCATTGGCCACCGGTCCATAGCGTGAGACCACCCGGCCATAAATGCGCCGCGGGGTGTCATGTACGGATCCCGTTTGCGCATTGCCGGCAACGCTCCAGAAATAAACGCCGCCAAAGATGGCGACGCACAGCAGTGCCACCAGGACCGCAAGCCGGCCCCTTTTTACCCCTTTTCCGCGGGTAACGGTTTCATCAGGCCCTGACAAGGAGCACCCCCTGCATATTCTTGTGGTTGGGTCCGCAAATGGCGTTGCACGAAAAGGTGAATCGGCCGGCCTTGTCGGCGATAAACGACACCAGAACCGTTTTGCCGGGCTGGATGCCGTCTGTTGCGAAGACACCGAAACCCTTTAGACTGAAACCGTGCACGACGTCGCTGCTTTTGAGTTTCAGCACCACGCGGTCGCCTCTGGAGACCTCAATGACCGGCCTCCGGTAGCGCTGCTTCGACAATCCGAAGAAAATGGCATCGTAAGCCGGCACATCGCCCAGGATCCAGCCTGCGGCGGTATTTCCGGTGAGCGTAAAAACCTTGGCCCCGGCGGGAATCTTTTCCCGCCAGAGGTGGTGGTCGTAGGCCGCCATGGCCGCCGGCAGCCCCACGATGACGACGCATAGTAAAAAGAAGAGCAAAATATCTAATTTTTTCTGGTTCATGGGACGTACGAACTCCGCATATTGGTGTTTGACCGGGTTAATTCACGGCAGTTGGTGAATGGCGGCTACCGTCCGGATGGGGGTGTCAGCATATGGCATCCGACCCTTATCCGGTGTAGCCCAACACGGAAAACAGACCCACGTCTGCTGGAAAGCTGCATGTGGAAAATCCGCCTGTCCGGTTCGGCACAGGGAAGAGTTTCCCCTTGCGGTTCCATGCAACCATTCCTGAAACCCGACAACCACCAGGAAACCAACATCCTTGATCTACAATCTGTTTAACCCATTGCAAAGGGGCAGTTTAACGTCTTGCCCGGGACCGCATAGGGCAGCCGCTGGAGCAGTGGGCAACCCGTGGTATGATAAATCGCTGCATGGATCTCACCTCCTTCGCCCCCCAAGCCCGGGGTTGGTTTTATGCTGCACCACTTCCTGATACCACTGGTGTCAATTGATCGTCATCAACCGGCCGGAATACTTATCCACCCCCAGCACCTGGATGACCTCGTCGTCCCTGGAAAGCACATCGGCTTCGTAAAATCCGCCGTTGTCGTTGATTTTGCCCACTTTCAATGACGGGTTCAACTTGTGGATATGGTTGGTCACGATTTCACGCGCCTGCTCCCGGGTCAGTGCGGATTTGGCGGCCAGGCCCGTGCCGCCGGTCTGGCGCTGGGGCACGAAGTCCGCGCCGCCGGATTGACCCGTCCATCCGCACGCACCGGCACCGCATGCCACGGCGCTTGGCGGGCCGATGAAAAGGAAAATCAAAGCGCCGGCCAGTACCAGCGCCAGCACCCCTGCCGTCATGACTTTGCGTTTATGCCTCTGCATTTTGAAACCTCCTGTAGCCTTCTTTCAATTGGCATGTTATGCAATTGACATACCGTTTTGCAAAATATTCTTTTGGGATTCCAACCATCCGAGCTCACACCATTTCAAAACAGCCACGGCAGAGCCCGTGTCGTGGAGGTGCGCAAATTTTATCCAGCACGACCGTGTTATGTGTAAACCTGCCTCAGCCGGCGAACGAATTGATGACAGACCGGAAAATGGAGCGCTGTAGAGCTGGATGTTTTATAGGCGCAGGGAAAGGTTTTGCAGATATAGGACGGTGGCGGTAGTTGCAGACAACCGTGAATCCTGAGATCCGCGAGCAGATTTGGGGGCTAGGCCCGCGAGGCGCCACGGTATGCCGGCGGCAAGGTTCAAAAAAACGGGCCCATCCATCCTGCTGTCGGGATCGACGAACTGCAAAGAGGCGGACATCCCGGTATCACTGCAACAGCAGGCCACGGTGCTGAAAGCGCCGGGTGCGCGGCAACACGCCGGGCCGTTAAGAACCCCAAGGTCCGGCATATGGCAATGCAGGCAGCCCGTGTCGAACCCACAGACAACAACCGGTGTAGCGGCTGCCAGACTCGCCGTGCCCCAGAAGAAAACGAGCGCAAAAATCAGCGCAAGAATCTTGTGGGCACGCCGTCTGGCTCTGAGCGCTTGGAGATTCATGGATTATCAAGGTTACTCACAAAGCGGTTGCCTGTCAACCCCGGCATGGCAGTACCGGTAGGGCTGGCCCGGAAATATCGGGACCGTTTTCCCGCTGCCGCCGGCTGACTTTCCCCGCCGCCATGCGGCGTTTGCGACCATCAGCTTTGGACATAGTAGTTGCGCATCATCCCCAGGTCTTCATGCTCCGTTGTGGCAGTGGTACAGAAACAGACCGGGGTAATCGTCAAAGCGCACCAGCAAACGGACGCGTTCGCCAGGCATCACCAGCACGGTGTCCTTCCAGCCTTCATCCACGTAGCCGGCATGGCGCACGCCACTGCGGGAAAGCACCTGGAACTGCTTGCCGTGCAGGTGCATGGGATGCGGCATCCCCATGCCGCCCATCATGCCCATGCCGCCGCCCGGGTTGGTGAATTCCCACAGTTCCATGGTCCCCAGGCGCACCCTTTCATCTGCAGCCACGGCTTCCATCTGGAAGGTGCGCCCGTTGATGGTCCAGGCCATGTGGCGCATCAAAAGGGAAAAGCTGCGCGGCCGGCCGGCATTGACGGCTGCCTGCGGCCGGTAGCGGGAGATGGTGCTCAAGCGTGCCGGCAGGCTGAACTTCGAGCGCTCACGCCGCTGAATGTGCATCCTGCAGATGGTAAAACCGGCGCCATTGGGAAGTGCATTCCCGCCGCCCATCATACGCCCCCTGCCCATCATCCCGCCGCCCATCATGCCGGCATCAAAAGGCAGGCTCACCAGCCCCACCTGGGAGTCGACGGAATCCCTGCTGAAATCGGCCCACAATTCCAGGCGCTCGGCAGGTGCCAGCATGACGTAGCTTCGCTCGACCGGTTTTTCGAGCAGGCCGCCATCTGTGCCGATAATCACCAGCGGCCGACCGTCCTGCCAGGCAACCTTGTAGATCCGCGAGTTTGAGCCATTGAGCAGCCGCAGCCGGTAGGGGCGCGTGGCCACCGGCAGCGTGAAACGCGGCTGCCCGTTGACCAGAATCCGGTCGCCCAGAAACCCACCCATGCGGCCCATCATACCGCCCATCATCTGCCCGTTGAGGTAGACCAGCTGGTTGTCGGCATCGAAGCTGCGGTCCTGAATGACCAGCGGGATGTCGAAAGCGCCCGACGGCAGCCCGGCGGCCGCTTCCTCGTCATCCGAAACCAGAAAGAGCCCGGCCAGGCCGCCGTAAACCTGCGGCCCGGTGCGGCCGTGGGGGTGGGGATGGTACCAGTAAGTCCCGGCTCGATTTCTGACCTCGAATTCGTACATATAGCTTTTTCCCTGTGGAATCACATAACGCGGATGGCCGTCCATCTCCGCCGGCACATGCAGACCGTGCCAGTGCACAATGCTTTCATCGGGAATATGATTGTTGAAGCGGATCCGCACCTTCTGGCCCGTTTTGACGTGGATCGTGGGACCCAGGTAGCTGTTTGGCACCGGCACCAGGCTGCTGCCGGTACCCCGGACGACCCTACCGCGGTACACCCAGGAACGTGTCGGCCTTCCGGGCAGAATGCCACCTCGGCCGGCCGGGCGCTTAAGGCAATCTCTACATCCGGTGCAAAGCCGGTCTTCTTCTGGCCGGTGCTGTCGGCAGAGGCAAGCGGGATCAGCGCCGCCCCGGAAAGCACGCCGGCGGCGCCGATTCCGGTCATGCGCAAAAAATTCCGCCGGCTGATGCCCGCCGGTTGTGCCAATGGCCTGTTTCGTAAAATTCTTCTCATTTTCAGCATCCACCCTTTCCATGGTTGCGCCCTGTGTAATCGCGTTCAACCTCTCCGCGTACATGGCGGTCGTTGTGGGTCGTCATGGCAGCGGACAGGGGTGCCCGCCACATGGCTGCCTGAAGCAGCAAACCGCATGCCAGCAAGCCTGCTGCTCACGAAATACATTATATCTACCCAAAATTATAATACAATCGCCTTTCAGCACATGCGGGGTAAAAGCCGACATGGCGGTTGCGGCAGTCCGAGATGCGGTTTTTTTACCCACACTCCGGGACGTTCACTCTGCAAGGGTGTGCAAAAACGACACATTCGCCAGCCGGATGACAGGTGTCACTTGAAGGAAAATCAGGCCAACGCCGGAAACGCACCGGCCGACCGTGCGGCCATGGTGTTAAATCGTCACTTGGCACATCTCTTGCTGCTCTGCTAAAACAGAACGTGTACGACCAAATCACGGCAAATGCATAAATGCCCCGGTAACGGAAGCCAAGGAGAACATTGAAAATGTGGGGATGCAGCAATACATTGGGAATCGGTGGCATGACTCCGGGCGGACTGCTCTTGATCCTGTTGGCCGTGCTGGCTGCCGCCGGCCTGGTTTTGGTCATCAGCAGACGTACCCGGCGGGCAAAACCGGACAGCCACAGCCGGGATCGGACGGATTCAGCCGACATACTGGATTTGCGTTACGCCAGCGGTGAAATCAGCCGCGATGACTACCTGAAAATGAAAGGCAGCCTGGAGCCTTCGCAACGGGAGAACGCATGAAATCCGGAAAACTGCGGATCAAGATCGCCACAATCACCGGCCTGGCGCTGGGAATCACCGGCCTGCACCTCGGGACCGCCCAGGAATTTGAACGCATACATATCTTCTATCGTGAGCTCTACTTCCTGCCGCTGATCCTGAGTGCTTTCTGGTTCGGACTGCGGGGCGCCCTGGCGGTTTCGCTGGCCATCACCGCCGTTTACCTTCCGTACACCTTGTATCACTGGAACGCATTTTCGCCGGATGACCTGGATAAAATCCTCGAAATCGGACTGTTTAACATCGTGGCCGGCGTTTCGGGATTTTTGCGGGACCGTGAAAAGTCCCGTCAGACGGAAAAACGCAGGGCCATTGCCGCCATGGCCGGCGCAGTGGCCCACGAAATGAATACACCCCTTTTTGCGGCGCTGGGCACTGCCCAGCTGTTGCAGGAAGACTTTGAGCCCGGCTCCCAGGCCCGCGCCGACATGGACCAGGTCATTGAAGGCCTGCAAACGCTGAAAGGTTTGATTAAAAAGATCGCCCGCATTGAAGACGTGGTGCTCAAAGCTTACGTGGGCGGCGCCCAGATCGCCGACATCGACCTGTCGACAGACGACCCGACGCCTTCGGAGCCCGTTCACGGCACCCGCTAGACTGTGTTGCGGCACCATATTTTCAGTACCGGTCGAAGCCGGCACACACCACCGCGATAACGCATACCATGGAAATAGTGCCAGATGGGATACTACAGCTTACTGCTCCTGTTTCTGGGAATTCTGATTATCGGCACCGCATACGCGGGAATCCACAGGAAAAGTACAAAGACCCATCTGTTGTTCCTGTTTGTCCTGCTGCTTTTTTTAGGTATTTTTTTCCTGGTCCACCACCATTTCGAAGGCACCTGTAAAATACTGATCGGCGGAGATGTGGCGCAAGTCCTGAAGATCATCCGTTCATGGGGTATCGCAGCGCCCGTGATCAGTGTCCTGCTGATGATCATGCAGGCCGTTATCGCTCCCTTGCCGGCATTTCTCATTACAGCGGCAAACGGCATGCTGTTCGGACTGGTATGGGGAACCGTGATTTCCCTGCTGGGGGCACTGGGAGGCGCTGTGGTTTCGTTCTTCATTGCGCGCTGGATTTTCATCAGTTATGCCAAAAAGCGCATAGGCGGCACCAAAGCGGAGGCGTACCTCCAAAGAATCAGCGGCCAATACGGCTTTAAAATCGTGCTCATCGCCCGTTTGATGCCGGTGATATCTTTCGACCTGATCAGTTATGCCGCCGGACTCAGCACGATCAGTATAAAGTCTTTTTTATTGGCAACCGTCATCGGTATGTTCCCGGCAACCGTTGTCTATACAGCCTTTGGCAGCCACATCGCCGTATCGCAGAAATACACGACCTTGCTTGCAATCTTTTCGGTGGGCACCTCGATGGTGCTGATCGCCATCTGGCTGATCCAGGCCCTGCGGAGACGCTCCGCCGGACGGTCATAGCACCTGCCGCCTTCGCGGAGCCTGCAGCCTTTTTGAACGCCGGTCAATCGTTGCTGTGCTTGTACGCAATTCACCACTTTGTTTTCTGGAAAAGCGCGGTAAGTTATGCACTCCAAAAAGGCTAAAAGCGTTCGACGCCGAACCTGGTACGGCCTGAACACCACCATCACCATTGGGCCCGGGTTTATCCACCGGGCCGGCTGGAAGCATTTTTTAATCCCCCACCCGCCCATTGTAAACTGGCTGTTGCGCCGGGGACTGCCGCAAGATGAGTATGATACACTCAGCCTTACCCACGAATTCGCCCATTTTCAGAGTGCGCCGCTGGCCCTGCCCTATACCGTGGGGTTGATCGCTTTGGCGGCCGGTCAGGATCTTTCATGGCTGCCGATGATAACCGTCATCATCAGCACGCATGCGGCTTGGGAAATTCTCGCGGAAATGATCACCATTCTGCACGGCAGGAAGTTTTATCGGCGGTGTTATCAGCGGATCTCCATCGTACCCCGGCGGATTTTCTGGATTTCCATGAGTATGCTGTCATTTTTAGGTTTTGGGATCCTGGTATTCTGATTTTTTGCGCGAACACTTCATGGAAAGATGTCCGGCCCGTGTTGCCTGTATGGAAAACTGCCCGGCCACTGCGATCAAGACCGATTTTGAGGATGGAATATACTCCCGTCCCACTTGTCAGATGATCCATCAGCTCAAAGGGTAAATATGGATCGCAATTTTCAGTATCAGCGTTTTATGGTATTATTGACACAAGGAGATTGTACCAATGGAAGAAAAAATTACGCAAGAAGACAGAAACCGGATCCAGACCGGCATCCAGGGGAAGTACCGCAAGGTCGCCCAAAGCCCGGAGGGGTTGTTCAAGTACCCCACCGGCAGAGCGGGGCTTGAGGCGCTGCAGTACGATTTGGAAATCTTAAAGGCATTGCCGGATTCAGTGGTAGCTTCTTACTGTGGGGTTGGAAACCCCTTTTTCCTGGATTCGGTAAATCCCGGAGATACTGTGCTCGATATCGGTTGCGGCGCCGGCGTGGATACGCTGATCGCAGCCTTGATGGCCGGTCCGCCCGGAAAAGCAGTGGGTGTGGATGTGGTTCCCGAAATGCTGGCGCGCGCCGAGGAGAACCGACGTCTGACCGGCATCGAAAACGCCGCCTTTCAGCAGGCCTCGGGAGAAAAATTGCCCTTTGAAGACAACAGCTTTGATGTGCTGATCTCAAACGGTGCGATCAACCTGATTCCGGATAAAGCGGCGGTGCTTAAAGAAGCCTGGCGGGTGTTAAAGCCCGGCGGACGGCTGATGATCGCCGACCAGATGCTGGCGGGCGCCCCGCCCCGAGATCCGGCGGTGCGCATCGACAAGTGGGCGCAGTGAGAAGGCGGCGCCGTACCGGGAAAGGATTTCCTGGCAATGCTGCAAGAGGCCGGTTTCAAAGAGGTCGAACAAGTGGCTGAAACCGGTTTCAACAGTTCTCCTACGACCCAAGCGATGCTGTTTCGCGCGCGCAAGCTGGCGGCCTTCAACCTTGGCAAAAACGATCCCACCGGCAAAGGCGCCATGGCCGACTACCGGTCTTTTTTTGAAAGGGTGTATGCCGAAGGAGCGCTGGACCGCAAAACCAAGCACCTCATCGCGCTGGGGGCCTCCCTTGCCGCCGGCTGCGAGCCGTGAACGCGGTACTGCCTTGCAGTTGCAAGGCAACTGGGCACCTTGGACGAAGAGCTGAAAGAAACCATGGCCCTTGCCATGAGTGTGGGCGCCACCCGTATTCAGATCCTGCATGAAACGGCCCTTACGGCCGTGGATCAAGACCGCACTGTCTCTTCGGAGCCGGGAAGTGAAGCCGGCGGCGGGGATCCGGCCTGTTCCACCTGAGAGAATTGAATGCTGCCCTGGAAGGGCGGCAGACAGTGAAAACCGGAGGGATTGCTATTTCATGTCGGAAGAACCCATTAACATTTTGCTTTTTCTGTGTCAGGGTTTCGAAGATCTCGAAGCGGTGACTGTGCTGGATGTGTTCGGCTGGACGCAGTACCGTGAGCATATTCAGAAGGTGCGCGTCACCACGGCCGGTTTTCATCACCGGGTCAGGGGTCGTTTCGGCACATTGGCCGAACCGGACCTTCTGATCACCGACATCCGCCCGGCCCGATACGACGCCCTGGTGCTGCCGGGAGGCTTTCACAGCCACGGTTTCGACGAAGCCTACGATGCACGGATTTACGAGCTGGCCAGGCACATCCACCATAACGGCGGGTACATCGTTACCATGTGCGTCGGTATCCTGCCCATCGCCGCTGCCGGGCTGCTGAAAGGCCGACGCGCGACCACCTATCCGTACAGCCGCCATGACAACATCGCACGTCTGCAAGCCGGCGGTGCAATTGTCGTCGATGATCCGGTGGTTGTGGACAACCGCATCATTTCATGCCGCGGGCCGGCAGCCTCCCTGGAAGTGGTTCTGCTCCTGATGGAAATGCTGATGGGGGGAGAAACGGTGCGGGAGGTACGCAAATACATGCTGTCGTGAAACAAGCCCTGACTTCGTTCCGGATATGACTTCGCAGGCTTTTAGCGTTGAAGCGGCGGACGGCCGTGGGAAGCGCGCCTGTAATCGCAGCCAGGCCCTGCGGCCGGCGATTCTGCATGCGGTTTTCTTGGCTGCATATTTTTTTCGCACCTGCGCCCTTATCCTGCTGTCGAGCGCCGGCCCAAAAATGCCGGAATAAACACCAATCATTATTTATATTTTAAAAACAATTCGTTGTGAATTAATTTCCCCGCTTTCCCGTTTCTGGCATACCCGTTGCTTTATCCTGCTTTGGGTTGCGGCAACCCGTATATCCGGCAAACAGGGAGGGGGCAATATGAACGACAGGCTGCATAACCAGCACGATGTATCCGGCCGGCACACACACGACCATCCCCAAAAGCCTGTTGACCCGGTCTGCGGCATGGCGGCCGGCCAAGAGGATCAATTCGTGCGCTACGAATACAACGGCAAGACCTACTATTTCTGTAGCGACCGCTGCCTGAGTACGTTCAAAAACGATCCGGCGGCATACGTTGGCGACACATCCGAACCTGGAGTCACCGGCGATGAAAACCCTGCCGAAGCGCATGGCGGGCGTCGCTACACCTGCCCCATGCACCCGGAGGTGGTACAGGACGGTCCCGGCAGCTGCCCCAAGTGCGGCATGGCGCTGGAACCCGTAAGCCCGATCATCGCCGCCGCCGCCATGAGCGCCAGCTCCGTTTCCGTGGTCGCCAACGCGCTGCGGTTGCGAAGGGCGAAGGTCAGCGTCTGATTCCCAGTGTGTACCGAATGTGTAAGGATGCGCCTCATAACGGAAAAAATGTACATGGCCGCTGCCTTCAGCCCGGATGACCCATGAAAACCTGCCGAACCAAAAATGAAATATACTTACCGGAAAGCGCGCTTCCCAGGGTAGTTGTGATCGGGGGCGGCTTTGCCGGCGTTTCGCTGGTCAAAAAACTGAAGAATCAGCCCGTTCAGGTGGTGCTGCTGGACAGAAATAATTTTCATCAGTTTCAGCCGCTGCTCTATCAGGTTGCCACCAGCGGCATCGAGCCGGACAGCATCGTCTTTCCGCTCAGAAAGCTTTTTAAAGGTTTCGGGAATGTGTATTTCAGAATGGCCGAGGTGCAACGTATCGTTCCCGAAAGCAGAAAAGTACTGACAGACATCGGCGAACTGGCCTACGATTACCTGGTCATCGCATGCGGGAGCAATACCAACTTTTTTGGCTTAGGGGATGTTCAACGGCACAGCGTAGGCATGAAATCCATCCAGGAGGCGCTGGATGTCCGCAGTTTGATTCTCCAGCATCTTGAACAGGCCGTCATCACCTGCGACGAAGCACAAAGAGACGCATTGACCAACTTTGTAGTCGTCGGCGGCGGGGCGGCCGGTGTGGAAACCGCGGGCGCCATCGCCGAGTTCAGGAAGTACGTGCTGCCGAAAGATTACCCGGAACTGGATGCCGGCATGATGTCGGTTCATCTCATCGAAGCCGGCGACAGGTTGTTGCAATCCATGTCGGGCAAGGCATCGCGGGAAGCATTTGCGTGCCTTGACCAGATCGGTGTGGACATCAAACTCAATACCGTTGTGCGCTCCTATGACGGGCTGAATATCGAAACAGATAAGGGCGCTGTGCTCAAAGCCAGAACGGTGATCTGGACGGCGGGTGTGACCGGCAATCCGCCGGTGGGTATTTCAGCGCAAAATGTCACCCGCCAAAACCGCATTCTCGTCGATGAATTTTGCCGCATGAAGGGGTATGTGGACATCTATGCCATAGGGGATGTCGCCGCTATGATATCGGGGAAATTCCCCTTCGGTCATCCCATGGTCGCCCAGGCAGCCATACAGCAGGGAAGGCTGACGGCCCGCAATATCGTCTCGGATCTTAAGAAAAAACCACTCGACGCCTTTGTGTATAAAGACAAAGGCGCACTGGCGACCATTGGCAAACGCAAGGCGGTGGCCGATCTGGGGAAGTTCAGATTTTCCGGGTTTTTCGCCTGGATGCTCTGGTCCAGCGTACATCTGATTTCCATCAGCGGTTTCCGCAACAAGCTACTGGTCGGGCTCAACTGGACCTGGAGCTATTTCACCTACGACAAGGGAAACCGACTGATCATCAGAAGGTATGACCCGGCGAAACCGGAAAGCGGGGGGTGACGCCGGCATCTGAATTATGCAGCTCTTTGGCAGGTAAATGTGTAAACCTCTTTCTCTTCCGGAAATTAGCGCCTTTCAACCGGCGGCTCTTCCACGATGACCCGCAGGCCGTAGGAGAAACCGCTGATAACGACTTTTTCGCCTTCCAGAAACTTTCTGTCCATAGAGACCGCATTCCAGATTTCAGTGGCGTATTGAATTTTTCCCTCCGGCGCGATCTTGTTGAGCACCACGCCGGTTTCCCCCAGCATGGCTTCCCGGCCGCTGCAGACCCTGGCGCGCATGGCCTGGTAAATCTTGTAGTAAAGCAGCATCGAGACACCGACAACGAAGAGATACACCGGCAGGGCGGCGTGCAAAGGAAGCATCCAGAAAAGCGGCAGTGCGAAGACCGGCAGAAAAAATATCAGGTGGCACATATCTCATCTCGCTGGTGGCGCCGGATTGAAAAGCGGCCCATGTTTTCAGGAGGCTTTGGATTTTTCGTCTTCGATCCGGCCCCGATCATAGCGCGTTGAAATGACGGTGTACTCGTCCTTGCGAAGATCGATCACCTCTTCCTTGAAATTGTCTGCTTTGGGATCGTCGGCAGAAAAATCCCGGCGCCGCCTTGCATTGCGGCGTCCATGGCCACAGCAGCCTCCGGAAATTCTACCGGAAAAGATCAGATAGACAAAAAAGCCGACCAGAATCAGTGGTAGCAGGTTCAGCATTTTCTCCTCCTCCCCTCCAGGTCTGCGTAATGACCTGGGCGATGCGTCCGACGCAAAAAAGTGCGTTACCGGTGGATCCGCCGTAATTACAACGGCCACCTCTATCCACGGATATCGCGCTTTTTGGCTTCGAACTCGTCGCGGTCGATTTCACCGCGCGCATAACGGTCATTGAGAATCGCCAGGGCATCGGGTACGGTCTGCAGCCCCCGCTTGCTTCCGCCCATGGACGAAACCAGCAATTTGATCAGAAAGACAACTCCCACAACGATCAGTATCCAGAAAAGTACCATCAAAATCATCCCGATCCCCCCTCGCACCCATGCACCGTTCATCCAGCGACCCAGGGGGCAACTGGCCCACGCACCTGTCGGCTGAGCCAGGGCCAGGCTCTGGGGAAGAAGGCTGGAAAACGCCAAACTCCCGGCGAACAGCATGGATGTTGACTTGAAAAATTTCATGTGGTTTGGTTACCATCTTTTTAAGAATTGTGAATCAGGGCCGCGGGCGGCATGCCGCCCGCGGCCGAATCCCGGCTGCGGTAAAATGCTCTGTCTGCTACCATCCGCAGTTGCGGGCGCCGTATCCGGATCCCCGCATACCGGGGCCCATCCTGTAGCCGCCATGATTCCAGTTTCCACGGTAGCCGGGACCTGGTGTCCCCATCATGGGCATGTGGCCGCCATTGTTCCAGCCGCGGCGATTCTGATAATTGGACATGTTGGGCCCGTATGGCCCCCGCATGGTCCGGTTGCCGTAGTTGCCGTTGGCCGGTGCATTGCCGCCGTTGGCCCATCCCTGACTCTGGGCACTGCCCGAGGGCACGGCACTCCCGCCGTCGGCAAAGGCGTAAGCGCCCATACCCAGAAGCGCTATCAATGTGATGACCATCAACGCGGTGCCCTTTGATTTGGTTTGCATATCATCCTCCGTTACAATATCCATCAGGTTTGAATCAGTTTGCGGCCATGCCGCCCGTCGGCTTGTCCGCCATTTGACCACCTGAAAGAGCAAGCCGCATGCCAGCCGCTGTGAAGTCGAATGAAGAAAACTGTATCTCACTGAAAACCTAGTCATAAATAAATTTAACTGGCGCCAACTCTGAAATCCTGCCGGAACTGACAGCCGGGCAAGGTGTGGCCTTATTACCCATATTCCAGGAAGCCCGACATGCCACGCTGTGCAAAAAAAACACGTTAACCAGCACCTTTAAACATGGTCTGGCAAGACAGACAAGGTCCGCAATTCCGAAAGGTTGTCGTTCCGGCGTTTTGCCACGGGTCGAAACGCGGCCTGGCACACCTCTTGCTGCATTTTGTATGGATAGTGGTTTTCCGGCGCAGACCGCAAGACCAGGCCGTCGCCATGACGCAGGCCATGATCCAGGCGCGCTTCGATCAGCGACAGATTCTGAAAGCCCAAAGAACTGTCATCCATGCTCACCAGAAGGGCCTGCCGGTGCAGCCCGCCATCAGCAAGGCTTTCGAAGGGATGGCCAAGCACGTCCCGCCGCCCATGGTCATTAAGGCCATGGAACGTGTGAATTCCCGTTACGCCTATGCCCTCCAGCAGGCCAGGAAGCTCTCCAGCCGGCAAGCCGACGTCCGGCATCTCGGACAAACCCTGGCCCAAGCACTCGCTGCCGGAATGCACCGCAGTGATGTGGCAAAAATGGTCGGACAATTTCAGCATGCTGCGCGCAACACCAGCTGTTCAGAACAAAATGCCCTGGCGGCTGCAGCCTTGATGGCCGCCAGGGACATGGCACGTCAGGGAGTCACTTCCAAGCATGCCGCCGAAGTGGTCAACCAGGCGTTGCAGCAGGGATTCAAGGCCCATGAAATACAGGCGCTGCACAATTCTTTCATGTCGCAGGCTGCCAAAGTTCCGGCGGACCACCTGGCCCAGGGCTACGCCCGGGCCATCCACGAAGGTATGACGCCTCAAGGCATGCTCCACGGCGAGATGGGCAAGCAGGGCCAAAGCGCCTTCGGCGGCAGCCACGGTACCATGGGAGGTATCGGCAGGGGAATGGGCGCTACCGGATCCCATGGCGTCGTCGGCGATCATGGCGGGTTCGGCATGTCGGGTGACACGGATGCCGGCCACGGGCATGGTGGCGGCAACACCGGCAGCGGCGGAATGGGTGGCCATGGCGGCGATGATGCCGGTCCGGGTCCAGGCGGCGGCTCCGGCGGCTCCGGCGGCTCCGGCGGAGGTTCCGGTGGAGGTTCCGGTGGAGGTTCCGGTGGCGGTGGCGGTGGCGGCGGTGGCCGCTAGATCTGGGACACGCAATGCCGGGTTATACGCTGTCTATGGGTTTGGGGTCAGAAGAGGCCAGAAATGGTTTGGCCCTCAGATCCCAAACCCGCATCCGAGGTCAACGGGCGACCTCTTCCCAGGTGCCTCTTTGTCCGAAATTCAGGGAACGGTAAACGCTGGAACCATCCGTTGCATATACGTACTTCCCATCACTGCTGCAGGTGATGCTGCTACCGACACGAGCACCAAAACTTACATTCTGGGCAAGGCCCTCGGCAACAGCCTCCGGTGCGAGAACGGATGATATCGGGTGGTAAAACAAGTTGAGGAGTAAAAGTGCTGCAATTGCGACCAACATCCTGCGAATAAACCTGTCATTCATCATCGCAAACTTTCCTTTCCTTCTATGATGACTCCGGCAATTAGAAATGAGGGCCGTGTCAGGCATCTCGATGGCGGCAGCGATGCCGGCCGCTCCCATGGCCATACCCGCCAACTCCCTGCCCGGGCCAAGACATTGTCGATGCCGTCGCCCATCTTGGCAGCACTGCCGGCCTGTTAGCTTTTCAAGGGAAGTGCCCAACGGAGCCTCCCGGTAGAAGCTGGCCCGTTGACTCTATAAATAATTTGTCCCTAAAACAGAATCCGCAGGCCGCCGCCGAAACCGTAGTCCGAGTGCCACTGGCCGATGAGCGTAAAATTCTTGTGAACCATGTAGGACAGACCCACGCGGCTCTCCCAGCGGTCGTGCGTATCGTACTGGGCATCTCCGAAAAGCGCCAGGCGCGGCGTCAGTTCAAGAGATTTTCCCAGGATGAAGCGCGCGCCGCCGTCCGTATCGATCCAGGCCCGGGATTCCAGGTTGAGCGGCAGCAGGTAGCGGATGCCGAACACGCCGCGCGAATCCTCGGTGTCGCCGTCCATACCCAGCAGATCGGCGCCGCCGAACACCGTGAAAAACCGGTTGATGTAACGATTCCAGCTAAAGAGGGTTTCCCATTCGGTGCCGTCCACCTCCTGCCAGCCCACCTCCCACTCGGCGGTCAGGATGTTGCGGATATCGGCCAGCGCCAGAAAGCCTTCGGTCATGTTGCTCAGAGCGTCGGCCTGGCCTGAAAAATACCACGTGTCCCGGTAGAGCGCCGGCCTGACCGCCGCCAGCTTGGGATCGAGGCCGAAGCCCTCGTAATGCACCACACGGGCCATGCCGTTTTTCATGTGGTAGAGCAGATGGCAGTGGAAAAACCAGTCGCCGAACTCGTCGGCCTTAAACTCGATGACGGTGGTGGACATGGGCGCCACATCGACGGTGTGCTTCAGCGGTGCGTAGGCACCCTGACCGTTGATGACGCGAAAGAAATGGCCGTGCAGGTGCATGGGGTGGTGCATCATGGTGCGGTTGATCATGATAAAGCGCACGATCTCGCCGCGACGGATGCGGATCATGTCGCTTTCCGAAAGCGCCCGGTTGTTGAGAAACCAGACGTAGCGCTCCATGTCGCCGTCCAGGGTGAGGCGGATTATGCGCATTGGCTTGCCGGCTGCAAAACCGGTGGGCTTGACAGCCCGCAGTCTGGCATAGGGCGCCCAGGGGCGGCGGGCATCCACGCCGTCTGCGGCAAGATCGCCGGAGGAGGCGACATCGGCTGCCAGCCAGCCGAAATACGCCGCGTACTTTTTGCCGATGCGCGCGTTTGGATCCGGCATCGGCCGCGCCGGGCTGCCGTGGCCGGCCTCGCCGGATCCCGACGGAGACGGCATGGACATACCGTAGGCTTTGCCCGCCCGGCCTTCGGGAACCGCAGGCTTCATCTTCATCTTTGCGCCGGCATGCGAACGCGCCATTTTCCGCATGCCCGACATACCACCCATTTTCATGCCGGCCATGCCGGGCTTATCGAAGTCCCCGGCCTGCACCCTCGCATCGCTCATGCCCATGCTGCCGGCCGGCGTTGCAGCAAAGACACGCGCAAAGCTCAGCTTTCCCATGGTATGATAGAGGTTGGGCCGGGGCACATCCGGAGCCGGGTGACGCTTTCCGGAGCCGATCCAGACCGATGCATAGCCGGAACCGTCATGGGCCGTGGCCCGCAATTCGTAGGCCCCGCCGGCGGGAACGCGGATGGACACATCGTAAGTCTCGGCGACGCTGATGAGAAAGCGCCTGGCCGCCACCGGCTTGACGTCCTGGCCGTCGGCGGAAATGATGGTCATCGGCCCGCCGGCGAACTCGACGTAAAAATAGGTCGTGGCGGAACCGTCCACCAGACGCAGGCGCAGGCGCTCACCGGCTTTGGCGGACAGCATCAGCTGCGGCCGGCCGTTGGCCAGGAAACGGTCGTAAGCGACGTCGGCGATATCCATGGGCGGCATGCGCTGAAGTTCGCGCTTGAAGTAGTCGCCGAGCATCCCCAGGCGGGCGGCGCCCAGAATGCTCTGGCGACTGCCCTTTTCCAGCGCATACCACTCGCTGCCGCGCCTGAGGGTTCGATTGACTTCGTAGGGGTCCTCGTTGGTCCAGTCCGAGAAGAGCACCACCTGGTCCTGGTCGAACTTTGCCGTCTTGCGGCGCGGCTGGATCACAATGGCGCCGTAAACGCCGCTTTGCTCCTGCAAACTGGTGTGGGAGTGATACCAGTAGGTCCCGCGCTGGCGGATGGGAAATTCATAGGTGAAGGTCGTGCCGGCCGCGATGGGCGGAAAGCTGACATAGGGAACGCCGTCCATGCCGGGGGGCACCAGGATACCGTGCCAGTGAATGGATGTTGATACCGACATCTTGTTATGAACGCGGATGCGGGCCGTATCGCCCTCTCGAAAGCGCAGTGTGGGGCCCGGAATCGTGCCGTTGATGGTCATGCCCGGCACCGCTTTGCCGGTGATGTCGACCTTTTGCCGGGCAATGGTCAGGTCGTAGGCAACCGTTGCCGCACGGGCGGGCGTCAAGGGCAAAGACAGCGTAAAAAGCAGGCCTGTGAATAACACGATGGCGGCACGTATGCGCATGTTGCTTCCTCCTTGCCGGGATTCAGCGCCCGGTTTTTCAGCTGATGTCGTACGATTTCAGCTTCAATTGTAGCGTACGGCGGCTGATGCCCAGAATGCGGGCCGCGTGCGTACGGTTGCCGCCGGTTTCCTCCAGCGTGCGCACGATCAGCTCCCTTTTCATTTCTTTGAGGGATGTGGCCGGCGGCAGCGAAATCGCATCACGGCCCTCCTTTCCGTCCCTTACGTTCAGCGGCGGCGGAAACTCGGCCGGCGTGATCATATCGCCGCGCGACAGGATGACGGCGCGCTCCAGCAGGTTTTCCAGCTCGCGCACGTTGCCGGGCCAGTCGTGGCGCATGAGAATGTCCAGCGCCCGCGGAGTAAAGCCCTTGATCATGACGCGGTTCTTGCGGGCGAATTTCTTTAAGAAAAAATCCGCCAGCAGGGGGATGTCCTCACGCCGCTGCCGCAGGGGCGGCACCTCCAGGTGCACCACATTGAGCCGGTAATAGAGGTCCTGGCGAAAGCGTCCGGCTGCGATTTCCCTTTCAAGGTTTTTGTTGGTAGCCGCAATGATGCGCGTATCGATACGGATCGTGCGCGAACTTCCCAGCGGCTCGATCTCGCGCTCCTGGATCGCCCGCAGGATTTTGGCCTGGGTGGCCGGCGCCATCTCGCCGATTTCGTCCAGGAAAATGGTGGAGCGGTCGGCCAGCTGGAAACGTCCCCGGCGCACCCGTTCGGCTCCGGTGAAAGCGCCCTTGGCGTGCCCGAAAAGCTCGCTTTCCAGTAAGGTGTCGGGGAGAGCAGCGCAGTTCACTTTGACCATGGGACGCTCGTTACGGGGGCTGTTCTGATGGATGGCGCCGGCCACCAGCTCCTTACCGGTGCCGCTTTCCCCGCTGATCAGTACGGTGGCTTCGCTGGGCGCCACCATGGCCACTTTTTCGAAGAGCTGCTGCATGGGCCGGCTGGCGGCGATGATGTTGCCGGCTTCGAAGCGCTCGGCCAGATGCTGCCGCAATTCACGGTTGTCCTGCTTGATGCGCTGATGCTCCAGGGCCCGGGCAACCAGAATTTTGAGTTCGTCGATATCCAGGGGTTTGGTCAGGTAGTCGAAAGCTCCTGATTTCAGGGCCCGGCGGGCCGTATCCACCGAAGCGTAGGCGGTCATGATGATCACGGGAATCCCGGGGCTTAAGGCACTGATCTGCTGCTGGGCCTCGATGCCGCTCAAACCGGCCATGCGAATGTCCATGAGCACCAGATCATAGAACTGCTTTTCCACGGCGGCAACAGCACTTTGCCCGTCCGCCGCCTGCACGACCGTGTAACCTTCGGCCGAGAGAACGGCTTCCAGCATCTGCCGATGCGCCGTATCGTCGTCTACCACCAGTATTTTTGCTCGCATGCAGGCTCCCTTATGTAAGCATTCAGACACTCAGCAGTTTTTCTTCCAGCGTCCCGGGGGCCGGGTTGCCGGCCGGCAGCACCAGCGTGATGCGGCAGCCGCGGGTCCGGCCTTCCGGCGGGCTGTCGATAATGATCTCCCCGTGGTGGTTTTCCACGATCTTGTGCACGATGGCCAATCCCAGGCCGGTGCCGCCGGCGCGGGTCGTATAAAAGGGGTCGAACACTTTTTCGCGGTCGGCCTGCGCAATCCCCGGTCCGTCGTCTTCGACCCACAGCTGCAGGCTGCGTCCGTTGGCCGTCGGGGCAGCGCCGATTTCCACACGGCCGCCGGCGGCAACGGCTTTAAGCGAATTCAACAGCAGATTCAGCAGCGCCTGGGTGATCTGGGCGCCGTCGAGGGGAAAGGCGCCCGTGTGCCCGTCAACCCGCGATTTCAGCAGCGCCCCCACTGCGGCTGCGTCCGATTCCACCAGGCGCACGGTGTGGGCCACCAGTTCTGCGATGTCCGTGGGCTGCGTCTTGAGCACAACCGGCCGTGCAAAGGTCAACAGGTCGCTCACCACACGGTTGATGCGGTCCATCTCCTTGATGATGACATCCGCGTACTGCTGCTCTTTGGGCCGGTCGGCCAGGCTGTGGCTCAGATAGCGTGCAAAGCCGCGGATGGAACTCAAGGGGTTGCGGATCTCATGCGCCACGCCGGCGGCCAGCCGGCCCACCGCGGCCAGGCGTTCGTTGCGGCGCACCTTTTCCTCCAGTTGCCGGATTTCGCGCAGGTCCCTGATCACCAGCACGGCACCGTTGCACAGACCGTCCTCGGTCACTATCGGGGAAATGGAAAGGCCCATGGGGATCGGCTGTCCGTCCCTTCTGACATGCAGGATCTCACGATCCGGAACCCGGCGGCACTGCAGCAGCGCACGGTCGACACCGGCGGCTTCGACGTCCAGGACATCCGCCAGTTTTTTCCTGCGCACGTCCTCTGCGGCGGAAAGACCGAGCAATTCACGGCCCAGCGGATTGCAGGAAGTAATCCGCCCATCGGGGTCCACACTGAGCAGTCCGTTGGCCATGCTGCTGACCACCTGCCGGGTATAGTCACGGGTTTCAATCAGGGTGCGGTTCACCAAGTAGTAATTCTGGATCACGAAAAGGAAAAACAGAGCCCCCGAGCCGAGCACCAACAGTATCGCCGCCATGATCATGGCATGCTGCAGGTCCTGGCGCCGGGCGGTTTCGAAAAAAGTCATCTTCATTCCCAGCACCACGAGCGCGCCGCTGTGCAGGTGGGGCCACTTGATGGCAGGGTTCCCGGAAGGACGCAGGTGCGGCGGCAGTGACCGAAAGGGGGCAAACAGCTTGGCCAGTTCGTAGATCTGCGTGCCGTCGGGCAGTTTCCGGATGCGGGACATCACCTGGCGCTCGTCATCCAGCCGCGGCAACCACCGTGCGTGCCGGCCCAGCCGCGTGGGGTTCGAAGCGTGAATGATGATGCCCTTCGAGTCGACCATGTAGATATAGGCGACATCCTCGTTTCTGGCCATCTCCCGGATGAGCGTACCCACCGAGTCGCTGGCCCAATGCCGCATGATGATGCCGGAACGTGCACCGGCCTCCAGTGATTTGAGGAGCGTGGCCCCCTGGTGGTGGATAAACGCCAACGCCCGCTGTTTCTGGCGGTCCAGGTTGCGGTAGGTGGATATACCGATGAGCACCAGCAGCACAACCACCGCCGCGATAATGAAAACCGCCGGCAGGTAAAGCCCGTGGCGCTTTGCGAAACGCATATCCCCTCCGGCAGATGAAAAAAAGCGGTTGATTCTGGCACTGCTTCTATCACTGTCGGGGAGCGAAAGCAAATCCATCCGGTCGGGGAGCGAAATCAGATCCGCCCGGCCGGCTGACGATACTTATGAACAATGCGGGCATGCGACACCTGCGGCGGCGCGGCGACGCACCCGGTGTACCACGGGATTCAAAGCATTTCTGGCGGCCAGGCGGCCGGCGAAACGGCGCATCAGCAGGTAGGCCAGCGCAAGACCGGTCAGCGAAAAAAGCGGCATCCCCAATTTCACGCTGATGCCCAGCAGCCTCGAGAGGCTGTCGGCTGCAAAAGCGCCAATCATCAGCCCGAACACCGGCAGGACATAGATCATGAAAATGCACTTGTAGCGCGTTTTGGAATCCAGGTAGAGCTCCACCTCGTCTCCGATACCGGCCCGCACGCGATTTTCAGCCTTGACCACCATCTGGTCACTGCCGGCAACAATCTCACAGTGGCTCTTGTTGCCGCAGTGGGCGCATGCGCCGCTGCGCCGGGTCTTGACCCAGGCCCAGGTGTCATCCACATTCTCAACGATTCCGTATTCCGTGGCCATCCGGCAGCCCTCCTTTTCCTTTCACCATTGCCATTGCGATACATAAAGCACCAGCCGCCTCTACCGACTGACGTACTGTAGAAGAGCAATCGGCATGCCAACATGCATCCAAGCCGGCCTGTCAGGTGTAAACAGCAGATGCAAGACGGTGTACCGTTCTGACGACGGCGTTTTTTACGACCAGGCAAGATGGGGGTACCCGCCGAGGGCCGTTTACATGCGAAAATATTGCACACATCGAAGCCGGCGCCACCTAAAAATGCGTAAAAACCGCGCGCTCGCCGGGCTGAAAACCCGCCACAGGGGCTTGAGCACAATGCGGATCCGGATACTTCCCCTTCTGGCACGGCCTTTGCTGCCAATGGTTGACATTTTTACGATTTCATCCCGATCTTTGAAAGACCGAAAGGAGGCGCAAATGAATCCCCCACGAAAGTCGAAGATAAAAAATACCGCCCTGTTCGTTGTTCCTCTGCTGCTGATCGTGGCAGCGGCCGCTCCCCTTTTGGCCCACGGCGGCAAGGATCACGCTGCAGCTTTCACGGCCGTAAAGGCCCTGGAAAAGGCCACCGCCCTGTACAATCGTCTGCTGCACGCTAAAAAGCTGGACGAAAGCTGGGAAACCGGCCTTGAAAACGTGTCGATTGCGGCACCTCAAAATTCCGGCAACAAGGAGTACGTGGTCACCTTCCGCCGCAGCGCAGGAAGCCCGCAAAGCGTCTTTTTCTTTTTCACCCAGACGGGCAAATACGCCGGATCCAACTTCACCGGCCCCTGATATCAATAATAAAGGAGGAATCCGACATGGCCAAAGCACCTTCCTCGAGTCAGCCATACAACTGGCCCGTACTGGCACAGATGCCGGCACCTGCAAAAGCGCTGGCCACCATGGTGATCGTCATCATGAGCATCGCCATGGCCAGGGCCCTGGCGCAGATTGTCGTGCACGACATCATTCCCACCTTTTTTGCGGCCGGGGGAAATCATGGCGGGGCAATGTCGGCGGCACCTGCTACCGTTGCGCCACCGGAGGCGGCCGCGCGGGGGGATCTTTTCAGCGATACGCCGGCCGCCGGGCAGCAGGGGAGTCACCGCGGCGATCTTTTGGGTGAACTGCCCGCCGCCGGAACCGGCCGGCCCGCCATGCTGATGGACGACAAGCAGTTCGTGTGGTTGCTCAAGTGGACCCACATCCACCTGTTCGGCATGAGTATGATTTTCATGTTCATGGGCGCCGTTAGCGTATTTCTGGACACGTCGGCAAGAACCCGTGTCTGGCTGGTGGTGCTGCCCTTCGTCGGGGTACTGGTGGATATCGGCGCCATGTGGCTCAAAACCTATGTTTCGCCGGCCTTTTTCTGGCTCCACATTCCCGGCGGCGGACTATTCGGCGCTGTTTTTGTCTGGGTAGCGCTGGCGTCCCTGATGCAGATGTGGCTGCCGCGCGCACGCAAGCGGCCATCCGGTCCAGAAGAGAATGCCCCATGATCCGTCCGAAAAGCATGCAGCAGCGGCTGGCCCTTTTCGTGCTGCTGCCGGTGGCACTGCTGCTGGCCGCCATGGGTTTGGCCGGATTCATCTATGCCCGCAAAAACCTCCTGATCCAGTGGCGCGAGACCGCCACGCTCATGCTGCAGCGCGCCGCCAACCTCGTCGACACGCGCCTGGCGCGCCCCAAGGAGCTGCTGGCGCTGATTCACCAGTTGGACGGCGGTCCCGACAGCACGCAGGTCCGGCAGCTGGTGCTGCAGCAGATCCAGCGCCAGAAAGGCGTGGCACATGCCTCGCTGACCTGGGAAAAAGGTGCCCGCATGGGCAACTGGAAGGGTATACGCGGCCGGCCGATGGGCATGACCGGGGAAATGTCGGTACAGACGCAAAACCAAATGGGCATGATGGCTTACCGCATGGCCGACAGGATCGCCTTCGCCCTGCCGCACTACGACCCGGATGCGGGGGGTGAAACCGTCGCACTGATATCGGACATCAAAGACAGCAGCGGCCGGACCATCGGCCGCCTGCAGGTACACCTGCGCTTCGACTACCTGATGGGCACCATCGAAGCCACCGGGTGGTGGCACCGCCACAAGGCCTTTCTGGTCAATGCCGACGGCATCATCCTGGCAAGCACCCTGCCCCGCAAACACAACAAGCTGGCTCAGGGCGGCGACGAACTCGAAAAGCAGACCCTGGAAAAGATGAAGGACAATCCCCACGGTACGATTTTCAGGAGAGGATTTCCACCCGCGGAAATCGCCAGTTTCTACAAACTGCGGGAGGCTCCCTGGGCGCTTGTGATCATCGCCCCGGGACGTGACGTGCTGGCCTCCATTCTGCATTTTCGCGGCCATTACTTCACATCCGGGATCATCTTTATCCTCATCATTCTGCTGCTTATCCGGCAGAGTATGCGGCACACGGTCGCATCGGTAAAAGAGGTTTCACACGCTGCCGAAAAAGTCGCCAAAGGCCATTACGGCATCCGCCTGCCGGCAAAAACCCGTGACGAAGTCGGCGAACTCATTCACAGCTTCAACCGCATGGTCATCCAGCTGGAGGAGCGCGCCAAAATGAAAACCGCCCTCAACCTGGCCATGGACCTGCAGCGCAGCCTGCTGCCGCGTGAAACACGGCGCATCGGTCCTTTTGAGATCGCCGGCAAAAGCCTCTTCTGCGATGAAACCGGCGGGGACTATTACGACTTTCTGCAATTTCCGGAACTGGGTTCCGACAAGATCGGCCTTGCCGTGGGTGACGTTTCGGGGCACGGTATCGCCGCCGCGCTGCTGATGACCACCGCCCGGGCGCTGGTGCGCAGTCGCATCATACAGGACGAGGATCTGTCGGTCACGGTCGGGCATGTCAACCGTCTCCTGTGCCAGGACACCGTCGCCAACGGCGATTTCATGACCCTCTTTCTGGCCATGGTCGATGTCGCGGAAGGCGAAATCCGGTGGGTGCGGGCCGGGCATGACCCCGCCGTGCTTTACAATCCGGCAAATGATAAGTTCATCGAACTGGCCGGCAAAGGTGTGGCACTGGGAATCGATGAAAATCACAGGTTTGTGGAAAACCGGTATGGCGGGTGGGATCCGGGTCAGATTTTACTGATCAGCACCGACGGTCTTTGGGAGACTGAAAATCCCGGCGGTGAGCGCTTCGGCAAAAAACGGCTGCAAACGGTGCTTTCCGCGCACCGCGACGACTCAGCCGAACAGATCATTGCCGCGATCACCAGAGAGGTGGACCGCTTCCGGCGGCATCCTGCCCGCGAAGACGACCTGACCCTGGTGGTCATGAAACGCATGGATAAATAGGACGCGGACCCTCGGCTCCCGCCGGTGTCGGCGGCGAACCTGCTATTCGGATGGCCGGTCAGATGCACCTGCGGCAAGGCCATTGCAGGCGCCGCCGCTGCAGCCGCAGGCCGCCGGTGGTTTTATTTCGGACAAAACAGGCTGTGGATCCGTACTGCAGGCCCCGAACGTACACCCGCAGTCGCCCGGTGTGCGCCTCCCCAGCCGGTGCCGCAGCCCGCTTACCAGCGGCCGGATGCCGAGGGCCAACAGGACGACGGCGCCTGCCGTTTTGAGCGCCGCGGGCAGCACTTCGGCAGCCTGGCCGACGGCGGCATGCAGTTGGATACCGAGCCCTGCATAGACCCGGTCTAAAGCCAGCCCGCACAGCACGCTGACCACGGCGATGGCGGTCAGGTAGATTACGGTGGCCCGTTTGCCCAGGATGCGCAACAGCACCGTCAGCGAGGTGATGTTGGTGGCCGGTCCCACCAGCAGAAACACCAGCGCGGCACCCGGGCTGACGCCTTTCAGAATGAGGGCGGCGGCGATGGGGGTAGACGCCGTCGCGCAGATGTAAAGTGGAATGCCGAAGGCCAGCATCAACAGCATGGCGCCGATCCCGCCGCCCAGGTAAGCGCTGATGAGCCTATCGGGTACCAGCACCGTAATCACGCCGGCAATCAGCAGCCCGCTGAAGAACCAGATCGCCAGGTCGCCCCAAAGGTCGCCCACGGCATAACGCATGCCGCTTACGATCTTTTTCCACAGGAGCCGACGTCGGGAAACGTTTCCCGACGGACCCGGCGTACCGGGGAGGCGGTTCATTGGAAAATCCGGATCGGGTTGCAGCGGCTGCGGGGGATCCACCAGGTTTTCGCTGATGCCGGCCACCAAAGCGGTCAGAAAGGCGGCCAGGGGTCGGGCCACGGTCATCAGCGGATCCAGCAGGGCATAGGTGATGGAGATGGAATCCACCCCTGATTCGGGGGTCGCAATCAGAAAGGCCGTCGTAGCGCCGGTATTGGCGCCCTGCTTTTTCAGCGCCCCCGCCGCCGGCAGCACCCCGCATGAGCACAGCGGGATGGGGATGCCCAGCAGGGCCGCCTTGAAGACCGAAAGCAACTTTCCGCTGCCCAGGTGCCGGGCCACCGCGTCCGCCGAAAGGAATGTCTTGAGGAGGCCTCCCACCAGCAGCCCGAAGAGCATGTACACCGATGCCTCGCGCAGCAGATGCCACGCTTCCTGAAAAACGCTGGTTGCAAAAGTCACTGCCGTTAGCATGTTCGTCATCCGCGTTGCCGCATCTGCACGGTCTTATCCAACAAATAACATGTGCGCCGGTTAACATGTGCGCCGGTTTT
>Ga0114931_10001539_pt1 | contig 29408 bp, 20 predicted proteins | sample 2SBtaG_FD_89579 | JGI IMG/M metagenome (GOLD analysis project Ga0114931, IMG submission 89579) | Deep subsurface microbial communities from Kolumbo volcano to uncover new lineages of life (NeLLi) - 2SBTROV14_V59a metaG | ecosystem: Environmental > Aquatic > Marine > Volcanic | place: Kolumbo... | reverse complement strand
AAAGCGGTTCACGACAAAAACGGAAAACCGGTCATCGACAAAGAGGGAAACCGCGTGGTGGATAATGGCAAACCGTATTTCGGTGGCATGGTCTTTCGCTGCAATCCTGACGGAAGCGAGTTCGAAGTACTCGCTCATAATTTCCGCAACAACTATGAAGTGGCGGTCGATTCCTTCGGCACGCTTTGGCAGTCGGACAACGACGACGACGGAAACCGAGGCGTGCGAATCAACTATGTGATGGAACACGGCAACTTCGGTTATCGAGACGAATTCACCGGCGCGAGTTGGCAAACGCCCAGAACTGGAATGAACAAGCAGATTCCACTGCGGCATTGGCACCAGAACGATCCCGGTGTCGTGCCGAACCTCTTGCAAACCGGCGGCGGTTCTCCCACCGGTATTTGCGTTTATGAAGGGGGCTTGCTGCCGAAACGATTCCACAATCAAATCATCCATTGCGACGCGGGACCGAATGTGGTCAGGGCGTATTCGGTGACGAAGAACGGTGCGGGTTACCAAGCGAAGATCATCGATATTCTTAAAGGAACGCGCGACAAGTGGTTTCGCCCCTCGGATGTGTGTATCGCTCCCGACGGGTCGATCTTCGTGGCCGACTGGTACGATCCTGGCGTGGGCGGACACGCTATGGGGGATATCGATCGCGGTCGAATTTTTCGCATCGCACCACCGAAAGTGGGATATCGAATTCCCAGCTACGATTTGAAAACCGTCAATGGCGCGTTGAAAGGATTGCAGAACCCCAATCAAGCGATGCGCTACTTGGCAAGTCGAACGCTTTTAGCCAATCGAAAAGAAGCGAAACCGTTATTATGGACATTCGCCAAAGACGAGAAGCAGAATCCGCGAATGCGGTCACGGGTTCTCTGGTTGCTGGCGCAGATGGATGGCGAAGCACAACAAGTTGTCGATTTTGCAATTCGCCAAACGAATGCCGATTTCCGCATCCTCGCTTTGCGGGTGGCACGCAGCCGAAAACTCGATGTGACAAATGAGGTCGAGAAACTGGTCGAGGATCAATCTCCGCAGATTCGCAGGGAATGCGCCTTGGCGTTAAGAAATTGTTCCCAGCGAGAAATTCCCCCGCTTTGGGCGAAGTTGGCAAAGCAACACGACGGGAAAGATCGTTGGTATTTGGAAGCTCTGGGAATTGCGGCGGAGAATCACTGGGACGAATGCCTCAAAGCATGGATTAAAGAAATCGAAGGGGGTTGGAACACTCCCGCAGGTCGGGATATTCTCTGGCGAAGCCGCACCTGGATTACACCCGAATTCCTCGCGATGATCGTCGGCGATCCCAAAACGCCGACGCAGGAACTCCCGCGATACTTCCGCGCGTTCGATTTCCAAAAACAGAAATTCCGAGAAACGGCTTTACTACAACTTGCCTTCGAGACAAAGATCGAAGATGCGTCTCGTCGTCAATTCATCGTCAGCGAGTCGCTCAAACGAGTTTCGGCAAACGCTTTTGTCGAGAATAAAGCCTATCGCAAAAAACGTGACGAGTTTCTCTCGACCCTTAACGACAAATCGCTGTTCGTCGAATTGGTTGACCGATGGAAGCTGAAAAGTAAATATCCCGCGCTGCTCAAAATAGCAACCATGAATCCTGCACGTCCCGAAGCAATCGCTGCGGTGAGATTGTTGTTGGCGAAAAACGAAACGGATCTTTTTCGAAAAAATCTAAGGGGGAAGAAACCCGAAGAAGCGACCGCCACGGTGAAGGCACTCGGTTATTCGGCAGACGGACGAGCGATCCCCTTGCTCTTGGAGTTGATGAACGACAAACAGGCAGAATTGGAAGTCCGACGGGCTGCGGTGAAATCGTTGTGTCGTTTCAAACAGGGTACCAATCGAATCATCGCGGCGGTGAAACAACATCAACTTGAAAAAACGCTTAGGCAGGCAGCAGCGTCGGGGCTTCATTCCGCTCGCTGGCGCGACGTGAAGTTGCAGGCTCAGAAGCTGTTCCCGCTTCCAAAGGCCAAAGATGCGAAACCTTTACCGCCACTTTCGCAACTCCTCAAACGCCAAGGGGATAAAATTCTGGGTCGAGTGGTCTTCAACACCACGGGAACCTGCGCGAAGTGCCATCGGGTGAATGGCATCGGCAAACAGGTCGGGCCGGATCTTTCTGAAATCGGTGGAAAACTGAGTAAGGAAGCGATGTTCGAGTCGATTCTCTATCCCAGTGCAGGCATCAGCCACAATTACGAAACATACCTTCTGTTATTGGAATCGGGCACGACGGTCACAGGAGTCCTCACCAACCGCGCGACGGAATCGATCACACTCAAAGACTCCGAAGCCATCGAACGGACCTTCAAAACTTCTGAAATCGAGGTGGTCAAAAAACAAAACATCTCGCTGATGCCCGCGGATTTACAGAAAACGATGTCCGCCGAGGAACTCGTCAACGTGATCGCGTATCTGCAAACATTGAAGAAAAAAGAACCCGCGAAAAGAGATACGAGTCAATAAAACTACACGGACCGAACACAGGAGAATCGAATGGTGGCCTGCAAAAACCTCGTCATTCTGTTGTCTGCTTTTCTTTTTTTGGAAACATGCTTCACCAATTATGTCGAAGCGCAGGAGAAATCGAAAACAGAGAAAAAGAATTCTTCGATCACGAAAATCATCTCCAGGAAACAACTGGAAGCGTGGATAAACCAGTTGGGTGAAGGTGATTTTAGAAAAAGACGAACCGCTTCGAACAGCCTGCTGAAAGCGGGTAAGCAGGCATTGCCGGCTTTGGTGAAAGGTGCCCAGAAGAAAGATGCCGAACTTGCGCTTCGCTGCGTCGAAATCATTGTCAAGATGTATCATGGGGCTAACGAAACGCTCAATTCCGCAGCAGAAAGTGCTCTCAAAAAATTGGAGAATAATTCCAATAAATCAGTGGCACAACGCGCTAAAAATACCACTGATCCCATCTACCAAATCAAGAAACTTGGGGGTAGTGTCGCGTTTGACCAGTATGGCAAAGCGAATGGCGTTATGCTGAGAGGTGTAAGCATCACCGACACCGCTATCCGACATTTGGAAAAGATGACCAACTTGCAAAGTCTACATTTGGATGAAGCGACAATCACCGATGCCGATCTCGTTCATTTGAAGAGGTTGACTAAGCTGCAAACTCTGTCTCTCTACCATGCGGACGTTACCGATTCTGGACTCGTGAACTTGAAGGTGTTGACGAATTTAATAAACCTGTCTCTCTATGGTACGAAGGTGACGGGTGAAGGCCTCGTACATTTGAAGAGGCTGACTAATCTTAAAAGACTGTATCTTATCGAAACGAAGGTGAGCGACTCTGGGCTAGCGCACCTTGAAGGGATGACCAATCTGAAATACCTGAATCTCAATGGCACAAAAGTTACTGATGCTGGCCTTGTTCATTTGAAAGGATTGACCAATCTGCAAGACCTCTATCTCAATCACACGATGGTTTCTGACGCAGGCCTCGTGCATTTGAAAGGGTTGACCAATCTGCACGACCTGCACCTCAATCATACGATGGTTTCTGACTCAGGTCTCGCGGATTTGAAAGGGATAGCCAGTCTGGAAGAATTGGAACTCAATCATACCAAAGTTAGCGATGCTGGCCTCGTGAATCTTAACGGGCTTATCGGTCTGAAATTGCTGCTTCTGGCAAACACGAAGATTACCGACGCTGGACTCGTGAATCTGCAGGGGTTGACCAAGCTACAAGTTCTGCAGCTTGCAGGTATGCAGATCACCGATGCTGGTCTCGTGCATTTGAAAGAGATGACCAGTTTGCTAGCTCTCTATCTTGACGACACAAAGGTCACCGACGCTGGTGTTCGAAAACTGAACCTCGCCTTACCTCATTGCAACATTACAAGAAAGTGAGAATCAGCAATACCGAGCCACGAATAAAATTTGAATTTGAGGAAACAGCTTTCCCAAAACCGATCGTTGCGAATGCCTCATGCACAGCGAGTTTCACGCTTCCTGACGGTCGCGGCTCTCTTTTTCGTCGCTGAAATTCCAAAAATTCTTTTTCCCTGTCAAAGTAGATCTTTGATGTTATGAAATGCGTCGACCAACGCACGGCCCAGAGATTCGATTTCCCGCTCCGTCATCACTGTCGACAAGGCGAACGAGCAGGTGTTAATTGGCATGATATTTCTGGCGTACAACTCGTCAAGCAGTTTCTTGAGAATTTGGGTTTCTTTTTTGTTTAGAAATGCCGAGCGATAACTTGTGGGTTGTTCTCCCTTGAGGTGAACTCGTAATAGAGACCCCCCACCGCTGACACAGGCGGAAATCCCCGTGAGTTTTATCGCATCCTCGATTGTTTGCCGGGCGTAGTCGGTCAGAGTGTTAAGACGATTCACCGCGGCTTGGTCGAAATGCTCTATCGCGACTTTCCCTGCCGTCATCGAAATCGGATTGGCCGAAAAAGTTCCCGAATGGGGAAACAACATTTTTTCCTGTCTGGGATCCAAAACGGCCATGACATCGTCACGGCCTGCGAAAGCCCCCACGGGAAACCCACCACCAATCATTTTTCCAAGAGCGGTCAAATCCGGTTTGACATCGTACCAGCTTTGTGCACCGGAGTAGGTCGAACGAAACGTCACAACTTCGTCGAAAACCAACAGCGCATCGTTGTCCATGCACCATCGATGAAGATCGCCGACAAATTCCGAGGTGGCTGGAATTAAACCCACACGATGCGGCAGAGGGTCGATCAGAACACACGCAATGTCGCCTGACGATTCGTTCAAAATCGACAATGCCCGCGCACTGTCGTTGAAGGGGATGATGAGTACATCGCTTAACACGCCTTGAGGTGTCCCCATTGTATGAGCCACAGAATCCGGCCGATCTGCATCTCCCCAATTCGCAGGGTTGGCGGTCTGGCTGACTTCCGCATAGTCGTAAGTTCCGTGGTACGCTCCTTCGGCTTTAGCGATTTTTGCCTTTCCGGTAAAAGCGCGCGACGCCTTGATGCACGCCATCACCGCTTCGGTACCAGAATTGACGAAACGAATTTTCTCGAAGCCTGGAACGCGCTGGCACATTAGCTGGGCGAATCGAACTTCAATCTCCGTCGCCATCGTAAAGGCTGTCCCTTTTTGTAATTGCGCTGTCACTGCCTCGACAACAGGAGGAAATGAGTGGCCATGAATCAGCGACGTCATGTTGTTAGAAAAATCGATGCGCTCGACACCTTCAAGATCGTAAAGATAGGCACCTTCTGCCCTGACTGCATAAAATGGATGCGGCTTACGAAAAACCGTGTTGCGGCTGACTCCGCCGGGCAGCACCTCCAAAGCTTCCTCGTAAAGCCGTTCGCTGTCAGAAATTCGGTCGCCGTTCATTTTTCAAAATCCCGTTTCAATTTCCGTTACTTTTTCGCCAAATGGCAGAGACACCGTTCTGTAGCTGAATTTCTCAAAATTCAGAGAGTGCGACGTCGATACTTCATCGGCTGAATTCTTGAGGAATCCAGCTACGATCTGGCTGTACTGTTACCAAATTCCATTGTCAGCGGAACCGGAGTTCTATCTTTGACAAATTCGAAGGAAACCCCCGGTGCCAGATCCCGCACTATCAGACCCGCATCGGTCACATCGAGCACGGCCAGATTCGTAAAAATTCGATTAACGACTCTTTTTCCCGTCAAAGGACAAGTGCATCTTTCGACGATTTTTGGCTCACCTTTTTTTGTCTGGTGTTGTGTAATCACAAAAATCGTTTTGACTCCAGCCACCAGATCCATCGCCCCACCCACGGCGGGAATCGCATCGGCAGCACCCGTCGACCAGTTTGCCAAATCGCCTTCGTGGGAAACCTGCATCGCACCCAGTACGCAAATATCGATGTGTCCGCCTCGAATCATCACGAAACTATCGGCATGATGAAAAAACGCCGCACCGGGAATTGCCGTGACGGTTTTCTTCCCCGCATTGATTAAATCGGGGTCTTCCCTGCCGGGTTCGGGTGCCGGACCCATCCCCAAGAGACCGTTCTCCGTTTGATAGATAAATTCGCGACCTTCAGGAACAAACTGTGCGACCATTTCGGGGATGCCGATCCCCAGGTTGACGTAGCTGCCATCGGGAATATCCCTTGCAGCCCGCTGAGCCATTTCTTCTCGCGTCCACCCTTTAGAATTCATGGGTAACTTCTCCCCTCGGCCACGAGTTTGGATTCATGAGCGGGATTCAGCACAAGCACCACGCGATTCACGAAAATACCCGGCGTGACAACATTCTCCGGATCGATATCGCCGAGTTCGACAATGCGTTCCGTTTGCACGACGGTGACATTGGCTGCCGTACACATGATCGGATTGAAATTTCGCGCTGTCTTGTTGTAAAGTAAATTCCCAAAACGATCCGCAGATTGGCATTTCACCAGAGCAAAGTCGGCTTTCAAACCGTGCTCCATCACATAAGTTTTTCCCTCGAACTCGCGTTCTTCTTTGCCTTCTGCCAGTGGGGTTCCCACGGAAGTCTGCGTGTAAAAAGCGGGTATCCCCGCACCACCCGCACGAATACGTTCTGCCAGCGTTCCCTGTGGCACCAGTTCCAACTCCAATTTTCCGCTGCGATACATCTCGGGAAATACCGTCGAACCCACCGTTCGTGGATAAGAGCAAATCATTTTTTTGACATGACCGCTTTCGATAAGTGCCGCCAGACCAACGTGTCCGCTTCCCGTATTGTTATTGACGACAGTTAAGTTGTTTGCGCCTTGATCGATCAAGGAGTGAATGAGTTCAATGGGACTGCCCGCTTCGCCGAATCCGCCGATCATCACAGTGGCGCCATCGAAAATGTCCGACACACCGGCAGCCGGAGAAGCAACGGTTTTATCGATCATGATACAACCCGCATTATTCTAATGACCGTGTCAGTGAAACAGTCCCACAATTTGACAATACCAAACGTTCGAACCATCATCTCGGGATTGACCGCAACAGCGTCGGGATGAGCGGAGAACCAACGATTGAGCGAATCATACCTGTCTTTTACAGATTATACCATCGGAAGAAGAGCGATCCCCATGGGCAGTAGATCGTCCTGTTTCGAAATAGCCTGGAACGATCGAACTCTAACAATTCTACAACGAAGGAGCTTCACACTACTTGTTCAGATTGCGATTTTTTTTCCTCATCCAAGATGGTGCCAACGGTACAAATTTTAGAGTGACAGAGTCACAGAAAGGGCCAACATCAGTTGATGTTCTAACGGTGTACTGGAGCTTTCATCCGTGAGCCAATACCGGGGAGAGGATTTTTGAGAGGTAAAATCCAATTCGCGTGTCTCAGATTGCGTTGCACTTTGGACAAATCGACATCCGGGTCGATCAGGTATTGATATGCGCGATAATTCAACGAAGCTTTCGTCTTCACACGGATTTCGATTCGGTCGTAGCCCTTCTTTTTCAACTCGTCAGCCATGTAATGAGCAAACTGAAGACACATGTCGGGCCACCGACCAACCCGTTTCCTTTGTGCATAACTCAGGTATTTTCGATCGTCGATTTGCCAAGTTTTTCCGGTAGTCGGATCCGTGGCATAAAAGCGTGCAATCGCTCGTTTGCGGCGCAATTTCATCCGCCAGGCAAACCGATGCCCTTCCTCGGTCCAGAGCACGTTTCCTGCGTAAAGAAAGTGCCTCAACGGCATGCATAGCTGAATCGCAAAATAGATCGCAAGAAAAACGACGGTCAAGTGTTGACGGCGTTTCGAAACAGCAGGCATCATCTCGACAAGTCTCTTTGTCTCTTTTCGTTTTGAAGAGAAAAAGGCAAAGAATTTTCTAGGCCAATTCGGGGGGAGCAAAAGAAGAGTAGCTGAGAACATCAAAATGGGAAAAATACCGATGTTGAAAAATATCGAGTTGACGGAATGAAAGAACAGACACGCCACGAAGGCCCAGACTCTCGTTTTTCGCCAAAGCAAAGCCGGCACGACAGCAAGGTCGAATAACAACCCTCCATACGTGAAAAACCAGACTGACGATTCTGTCTCGAACCATGATCCGACAATGGGGAAATCCTGGTTCCGAGAAAGCCAGTGGCGGAGAGGTTCCCCGAGCAACCAATCGGTGTTGAGTTTGGCGACACCACCAAAAAAATAAACGAGTCCCACTTGAAATCTTAACAGCCACAGGCACCATGTCGGGACTGTGTCCGAACGCAGGTTTGGGTGCCTCCGTGCATCGATGGATTTCGCTCGGTGAGCAGGAATTACTGCCATCAAAAACGCTAACAGAACGGTTAGGTAGAGATGGTTGAGGTACCGAGTCTGATCCAGAAGGAACCAGAACGCGATGCCGAGAAACAGAAGCCACGAAGCGATTCGGTAAAAGAAACCCGTCATCACACACAAAGCGAAAACTCCCACAGCAGCAAAGTGGACATACATGAAATCGCCAGGCCAGGGGTGGACCCATTCGAAACCGATGAACTTAAAGTAAAATGTTCGAATGATATAAAACTTTCGGATCCAGTCTTTTTCGAAGTAGCGCCAGACTTCCCAAAACAAGATCGCACCAAAACACATGCGAAAGACGGTGATCGAAGCGTTATCGATCGGTTCAAAAAGACGTTCATAGAGACCACGCCTTCCGCTGGATTTTGCACCATCCTGACGCATCGCTTGAGTCGTGTCCGTCAAGGGTAAACTCCCTTTTGTCCAACAAGTTTTCGACTGCCGAATTTCTGCAAAGTACGACGGGAATTTCGCAGTCATTTATGAAAAAGTCAAGATCGATTCGCATTTCTTCGATTTTCATGTCGTTGCAGCATGTCCTTCACACTGTCGTCGTGAAACTCACTCCCCCCTCCCCTCAATGAGAGCTATTATGAAGTCATTCCACTCTGCATTTGGTAGCAACCATCGCAAGGAATTTCCGATGAAGAAGGGGCGAGGCTTCCGTCAAACCGTCTCTTCACATATTTCTCTCGCAATGCTGTCAAGAACTTAAAGAATAAACTCAGCGATACTAAAGCGAGAAGTGTGCAGTGCAAAGTTTCGCATCTCGGACTTGGTATTTCCCAGTCGGAGGGGAATGGAAATCTGCTTACGACACATCGCCAGTTCGACCGTCATCATGGTGACGAGGTTTTACACTTTGCAGGTGGTTGTCTATAACACAGGACCAATCGACCAGGGGCAGAATTCCTCTTCGCCGATTCCCTGTCGTTCGCTTTTGGTTTTCTCTCCGCTGGCGACCGCGAGTATCTTTTCGAAAATTCTCTCGCCAGCAGTTTCCAGTGATTCGCCTTCCAAAATAGTTCCCGCGTTGATATCCATATCGTCGATCATCCGATCGTACATGGGTGTGTTGGTGGCGACTTTAATACTGGGAACCGGTTTGCATCCGAAACAGCTTCCACGTCCGGTCGTAAAAACGATCATGTTGGCACCGCCTGCCACCATGCCGGTGACCGAAGCCGGATCGTAACCGGGGGTGTCCATCACGACGAACCCTTTCTCGCGAATCGGTTCGGCATACTTGTAAACTTCTCGAAGTGCCGAACTTCCCCCTTTGGCGACGGCACCCAACGATTTTTCGTAGATAGTAGTGAGACCTCCCTGTTTATTCCCCACCGATGGGTTGTTGTCAATTTTCACACCAAACTTTCCTGTGTATTCTTCCCACCAGTGTATGCGTTCGATAAGTTTTTCTCCCACTTCTTTCGAGATGGCTCTTCGAGTCAGCAAATGTTCGGCACCGTAGATTTCAGGAGTTTCTCCCAGAACCGCCGTTCCGCCTTGAGCCACCAGCAAATCGCTGGCGATTCCAACAGCCGGGTTCGCAGTGACACCGCTGTTTCCGTCACTACCGCCGCACTCGGTTCCGAGAATAAGTTCGGAAACTGGAATCGGTTCTCTTTTCACCTTGTTGGCTTCGGGTAGAAGTTCTTTCAAAGCAGCGACCGCATAATCGACTGTTTTTCGAACGCCACCGATATCCTGGATATTCATCGTGAGAGGAACGTGTTCCGGTTCGACCCCTGGAATTTGCAACTGCGTTAAGTGGTGCGATTGCGTCAAAAACGAGACCTGTCCGGTTTCACATCCCAGTCCGATTAGAAGATACGCACCGATGTTGGCGTGTTGTGCGAAGCCTGCCATCACGCGATTGAGTTGGGCGTGATCTTCGCCGGCATATTGAAACGCACAGCCGCTTTTGTGGGTCAGCGGCAAAATACCGTCGATGTTGGGATAATCGCATAAAAGTTTTTCGTCGAATCGGTCGGAAACAAACTTGGCAGTTGCCGCCGAACAATTCACTGTGCTGATGACAGCAATGTAATTCCTGGTTGCGGCTTTTCCGTTCTTTCTTCGGTAACCCAAAAAAGTGCGTTTTTCGTCAATGGTATTCTGTGTGGGAATTTCGGATGCAAAAGCGTAGTCGAGAGAAAGTTCTCCTGCGGACAAATTATGAGAGTGGACCCATTCGCCCGGCTGAATTTCCGTCGAAGCAAAACCGATGACTTGACCGTATTTGCGCACGGGCTCTCTCGGTGCAATTGATCGCATTGCTAACTTATGGCCGATCTCGATGGGTTGACGGACGTGGAATGTATTGCCCGAAGAGCTTTGCAAAAGATTGGTCTCTGCATCGACCGATTGTTTTGCGATGACGATATTATCGTTCACGTCGAGACACAGAAAATAATTTTCGAATGGCTTCATGTGCGAGATGTGTTCTATGAGAGTGATTTTTTTCGATTGTATCGTTTCACCATCGCGAATGGTATTCCTTATCGTCGATTTACGAATCCAAAAAAAAGAGCTGTCCCAGGGGGAAGGGACAGCTCGAAATCCTCCGAACAGCAGATTCGAATTGCAAAGTTGAAAACCGATCTGTCAGGGAGAGAGTTGACACGACATCGGCGTTCTTATTGCAAACGGTTTTCGTCGAACTTAATGCGGGAAAACGGTTCGACAGAAAAACGTCGTGATCCTACCTGCTGCTGCGGCGGGGAATATCGTTGTTATTGAGAGATGATCGCTCGTTGAAACGATCGTGCCATGGTGAGATTTCTCTTTTCTCCTTTCTTAAAGGAAGTTTGTGTCGGGTTTCGATGCGACGTCGTCGATAATTTTCGTCGAGTTTGCTGGGTAAGTTTCTTCACGCGTTTTCTGACGATGGGAACCCAGCCTGCTTTGAGAGTTTGTCGGCGTCCGGCCGTGGGCACGATGTGCCGGTTTGGATTCGACATCGTGCGATTCACTGGGATTCGGGTTTTTCGAAAATCGTCCTGTTTTGCAAGAGACCGATACTTTTTCTCGCCAGGCTGAGGTGCTTCGATTTCTTCTCCGCGTAATTCCGTCGAAGTGAATTTCTCACGATCGTTGTTCTCGGGGTTTTGTGTCCGAATAATAATCCCTGAATTGCTTCGTTTGGAATTGGCTGCCGCCAGATAGGTTCCCTTGGGGAGGTTCAATCTTGGGCTACCTGCAAGAAACCAGTTGCTCCAGACTCGTTCGAGCTGTGCGATACCTTCAATTCGATAATTTTTACGGATCGATTTTTCCCAGCCTTGACGGTGGGCGTCGTTCAAAAATTTCAGAAACGTCGGCTTTCCTCTTTTTTGGACAAGAAAATCGGCTAGCGAATAGCCCTGAGCGTACAAGGTTAAGACTTGTTGCATGTCGCGAGGATACTCTTTGATCGAAAGCAACCGTTTCAGAGAATACCTCCTCGAAGAATGGTAGACCTGCTTGAGTCTCACCTGTTGCACACGTCGTTCCGATTGGTGTTCTACCAGAGTCGCCGCTCCCTCGTCTGCCCAGCGTGGTAACGGTCTGCGGAAGTGACAGGCAAAAACCGTATGACTCACTTCGTGGGGAACGACGCTGTCGAGGATTCGTTCCAGTGTACCCTGCACGCGCATTCGCCATCCGTAAACTTCGCCTCGATCGAAAGAGAACGACGTTTCCCCCCCAGCACCGATTTGTCCAACACGAACCTGCACCGTACAGGGCTGAAACCAGGCTGGCATGACTTTGCCAGTCCATTCCACCGCCAGTTTTTTACGCTGAAACTCTGCAACTTCAGCAACTTGTTTGGCGATTTCTTTGTTGGGGGCTGTGACGACGAAATTCTTCGATCTGAAGACATCTGCCGATGCGGCTGCGATGACAACAAACAAGAAAATGACGAAAACGAAAAATGCGACAATGCGACGTCGAGCTTCCATGCTCTGGGTGTCCTGTGAGAATTCGAGGAACGGTCTTCCTGACCGGATTGAGTTCATGAAGAGTCGGGAACTCTTCAGATGGGAATACTTGGGAGACGAAGCAATCCGAAGGCCAAAGCAAAAAAAAACAAGAATGAATGAGTGCCGCGACTCCTTAAATCACCCTAACACTATTCCACATAACAAGTTGTAAATTCCGGAAATCCCGAGTCTGAATTGAAATGCTCTCTGGATGGAGATGTTCCCTTGAAGATTTTACAAAAGGAGCGTCGAGAATTGACCTACTACCCACTACCATGCGAGTGAGCGAACTGACAAATTGCAATGATTGTGGAAATCTCCATCTGCAATGTCCAAAGCTGCGGGCCAATGCAAATTCTCAGAACGCCCTTTGCAGGATGACTGTAAGAATCTTCTGAGGATGCCGAGAGAAAACATGCCAAAACCTTGTGGCTCGTCTTCGATGCTTCTACCATGGACAGTCCATCGATTACGAGCGCTTCGCAACTAAACCGGTATGACTGAGGATTCCATGTCTATGGAAAAAAAGATCGTCCTCATCGAAGACGATCGCGAAATCGCAAATACCATTCAGAGCGTTTTGAATGCGTCCGGGTACAAGGTCTTCTATGCCCAGAACGGTGTGGACGGGCAAAAACTGATCGAGTCCGAATCTCCTGAATTAGTCATCACCGACATGATGATGCCCCGCATGGGGGGATTTCCCATTCTCGAATTTCTCAAATCGAGAGAGTCCTCGCCCAAGGTGATCATGATTACCGCCAACGAAGGCGGTCGACATAAAGCCTATGCCGAGATGCTGGGGGTTCACGATTATCTTCGCAAACCGTTCGCGATGGAACTGATGCTCGAATCGGTCGAAAGTGCGATCGGGAAGCCGGGGAATTCTAAAGCTGAAGAAGGAACGAACCGTTTACGTCGTACCGCCAAGAAATCGACCGACGAGTGAACTGCGAATGCCAGCATTACTTGAAGTCGATCCCCATGTGGTTTGCGATAGCTTGGGCTTTAGGAGATTTGGTCCAGCGGTCGATCCAACCATCTGAAATCAACTCCCGAGGACGATTTCCCCGACCTTCTTTACTGGCGATTTCTGTCCATTCATCACTGCCTTCTTCAATTTCGTCCCGGTAATCCATCGGTTGTAAAGCGGACAGTGAGAATGGTCTCTCTGAAAACTTGCTGGAGAGACACCCCGACTGACAGAAACCGGTCAGACACAACAAGCAGATTGCCAACCTGCGACTTTTCATAATAGACCTTTCCCGACTTTCGAAAGGAATTTCACCTCTCAAAAGCTGGTTAGTCGTTGAGGAAATGAAATGGGAGGAGATAATGAGAAAAGAGTCAGGAGAGAGATGGGGGATTCTCTCTTTTCTCTCGATTCGAGTCCAGATCAGATTTTCGAGAATGAAGCGATGTCCATGCAACAAAATGCAGAACTCCCTACGATTCCCGATGAACCTTTGGATGTCCTGGTTGTCGCTGCTCATCCCGACGACGCAGAAATTAGTGTGGGAGGGACAATTCTGACATCACTGAGAGAAGGGAAACGGGTAGGAATTCTCGATCTTACCGATGGTGAACCCACTCCCCGAGGCACACCCCAAATACGGGGTGCGGAAACCCGGGCGGCTTCTGAAATTCTCGGGATTTCATGGCGGGGGAATCTCGGTCTTCCCAACCGAAGTCTGCGAAACGAACTCGCTTCCAGGCGATTATTGGCAGAAGTGTTCCGGCTCACCCAACCCCGGACCATTCTCACACATCACTGGGAAGATTCTCATCCCGATCATGTCGCGGCTTCTGTACTTTGCGACGAAGCACGATTTTGGGCGAAACTCTCCAAAACCGAGATGAAAGGCGAACCGTATTATCCGCCAAGGCTCTTTTATTACTTCAGTATCCATTTACGAAATCATCCTCGTCCTCATTTTGTCGTCGATATTTCCGATGATCTCGACAAGAAACTCACCGCTGTTGCTTGTTACGAAAGTCAATCTCTGAATGTTCCTCGCGATGGAAGATGTTCGATAATCGACGACATACGAGACCGAGCGAGATATTGGGGATGGTCAATTCGCTCTGCGTTCGGCGAACCGTTCGTCAGCAGGGAAGAGATTGGAGTTTCCACACTGGACGACATCCTCTCACCTGCGTAACATCCACAAGATTATGAGATGCCGGAAATTCTGATGAGATTCCGGGAATTGGGAATCGATCACAATTTTCACAAGAACAGGTTCATCTTACGAATATGACAAAACGAAAAATTGCACAACTTCTAAAGGATGGTCAACCCGGTGAAGAGGTCACTGTTCAAGGTTGGGTGAGAACCCGGCGGGATTCCAAAAATGGATTTTCTTTCGTCGAATTAAACGACGGCAGTTGCATGGCCAACCTTCAGACAATCATCGATGGCGATGTCCCGGATTATGCAGAAACGATTAAAAATGTCTCGACTGGGTCGAGCCTCGAACTCTCTGGTGAACTCAAAGAATCACCGGGAAAGGGGCAAACGATCGAACTTCAGGTGAAGACGATGATACTGATAGGCAAAGCCGATGCCGACGAATATCCGCTTCAAAAAAAACGGCACAGTTTCGAATTTTTACGAGAGATCGCACACCTTCGACCTCGAACGAATACTTTTGGCGCGGTCGCCCGTGTTCGCAATGCGATTTGTTACGCCATTCATAACTTCTTTCAATCGCGGGGGTTCCTTTACGTTCATACGCCGGTGATTACCACCAGCTACTGCGAAGGGGCTGGCGAAATGTTCCAAGTGACGACCCTCGACCTGGCTCGGCTTGCTCAACTGCAAACCAACCTCGATTTTTCGCAGGATTTTTTTGGAAAACAGGCATCGCTTACTGTCAGCGGTCAACTTGAAGCCGAGATTTTTGCAACCTCGGTCGGCGATTGCTATACCTTCGGACCGACGTTCCGTGCCGAAAACTCCAATACAACCAGACATCTCTCGGAATTCTGGATGATCGAACCGGAGATGCCCTTCTACGATCTCAACGACAACATGCAACTCGCGGAAGAATTTATTCAGGGTATCATTAGGGAAGTGCTCCAAAGATGCCCGGAAGATATGGAGTTCTTTAACAAACGTATTGATGACACCGTACTTTCGACACTTCAGAATATCGTCGACCACAAATTCCTGCGTATCAGTTACACCGAGGCTGTCGAAATTCTGGAACAATGCGGAGAAAAGTTTGAATACCCCGTCAATTGGGGTCGCGACCTGCAATCGGAACACGAACGATTCCTAACCGAAAAGCACTTCAAACAACCGGTCATTCTTTACGATTACCCGCGCACGATCAAACCGTTTTATATGCGCTGCAACGAGGATGGAAAAACTGTCCGTGCGATGGATGTTCTCGTCCCCCGTGTGGGAGAAATCATCGGCGGAAGTCAACGTGAAGAACGATACGATGTTCTTGTCGATCGCATGAAGGAATGCAACTTGAACACCGACAATTACTGGTGGTATCTCGAACTGCGAAAATATGGCACCGTTCCCCATTCGGGCTTCGGTTTGGGTTTGGAACGGATCGTACAGCTTATCACGGGCATGTCCAACATCCGTGATGTCATCCCCTTTCCAAGAACCCCCAGAAATGCTGAGTTTTAAGCGATCAATTTCCGAAAAAACTTCGTGCGACTGCTTTTTCTATGCTTTAGAATGGAGTGATCGTTCTGGGTAAGTTTCACTCACAAAATCGATTGCCAAGCGGTCGCTTATTCATGAATAATCAGTCAAAACAAAAAGGCAAAGACACTCCCGAACCCGAAAGCCGGGTCAAACTGGGGCGATTTGAAATTTCCGAAAAAATCGCGCGGGGTGGCATGGGGACGGTTTTTCGTGCTTACGATCCCAAATATCAAAGAACGGTCGCTCTCAAAGTTCTGCCGAAGGAGAAAGCCAACATTCCCCGTTTGGTGAAACGCTTTGAAGCGGAAGCACTCTCCGCGTCGAAACTGAATCACGAAAATATCACCGACATTTACGAAGCCGATCGAGCCGACGGATATTTATTCCTGGTGATGGAGTTCGTCGAAGGTGTCAATGTCCAGCAACTCGTGAAACAATATGGCGTCCTCACGATCAAAAGATCGATAGAAATTCTGAAGTCTGTTCTGCATGCACTGGACCATGCCTCGCAAATTGGTGTTGTTCATCGCGACATCAAACCATCGAACATTCTCGTTCAACCGGATTCGACGGTGAAATTGACAGATATGGGGCTGGCCCGTTCGCTCGATGAAGAAGAAGATCAGAATTTGACACGAGAAGGCACGACGGTCGGAACCGTCGATTTCATCTCTCCCGAACAGGCCAAAGATAGCAAGGCTGCCGATGTCCGAAGCGACATCTATTCCCTGGGTTGTAGCTGGTACTACATGTTGACCGCACATGCTCCTTTTCCCGAGGGTAGTTTTGCGAACAAAATTTTCAGTCATATTTCCAAAAAACGACCCGACCCACGTCAGCACAATCTCTCGATCCCCGATTCCGTCGTCGCTGTGATGCACAAAATGATGACCAGGAATCCCAAAGAGCGTTATCAAAAGCCAACGGATGTTTTATCGGCTCTGGATTCACTTGTTGTTCGACGAGACCGTTCGCAGGAAAAATTTTTGGAACTCCTTTCAGCCTCTTCGAAAGACACTCAGAAAGTCAAACAAAAAACTGCAAAGAAACCTTTTCAGAAATCTTCACAAAAAAGATCGTCTTTACCGCGTCGCCACCAGAGATTCGGGATGAGCCGTGAAATATTTTCAGCGATGATCTCCAGCTTCTGTCTGGTGACAGTCTTGTTCATACTTGTATTCTGGTTGATGCGTGGCCCGGCGCAAACCGAGCCAAAGTTGATTCCAAACCCTTTTCGCGTTTCGTCGAAAGCAGAGAACGACCAGGTGGGAGACGAATCTCATCGCAATGGAATCGGTGAAACCTCTTCGCCAATGAGAGTCTCTTCCCAATGATGAAATTGCTTTATTCAGACAACGTCTGTGACTCGGAGAATTTCTTGTCGATCGAAATTCTCGGCCAAACGAGCAGGAATTGGCAGCCTTCCCCTTCAGTGCTTTCGACGGTAATCTCTCCTCCGTGTTCGCGAAGAATTTTCCGACTGACAGCAAGCCCCAACCCGGTACCGCGCGTTCCTTTTGTCGATTCGAAGACCTGAAAGATCTTCTTCAATTGCGCTTCGGGAATCCCCGCTCCGTTATCGCGGATTTTCACAACTAACGCTTCCGATTCCGCGTCGTATCCCGGTTGCACTTCGACCTCCGCATCGCAACATCCTTCGGCAGCCTCGATGGCATTCAATACGATGTTCAACACAGCACGATGGATGGCTTCCTTATCGAACAAACTTTCGGGAATATCGTCGGGAGCTTCCAACTTCAATTCGACATGGCATTCGGCAGCCCGATTCTCCATCAATTGAACAACATCCCTCACGGTCGCCATCAACGAAGCGGGTTCCAGGTCTGGCTGGCGATCTTTACTGTAACTCAGCATATCCATCACGAGGTGATAGATTTTCTCTTGATTCTTTTCGACAATATCCCATCCCTTGCGAATGAACTCTTCGTCGTGCTGGTTCAACCCTGTATCGATCAGATAACTTCCCCCCCGAATTCCCTGCAAGATATTTTTGATGTGATGACTAAGCATCGCGATGGTTTGCCCCATGGCGGCGAGTCGTTCCGCTTTGAGGAGAGACTGTCGGTAGCGAAAATTCTCGATCGCCAAGGCGATGTGCCGACCGATGGCCAATAACATCCGCAAATGCTCATCCGAAAATTTCTCCCGATGTTCTCGGTCCAGCAACACCCGTTCTGGATCCACCGTGATGTCGACGTAAACAGCTCCCAGAGTATCGGTGCGACCGGGCATCGGGACACACATCGCTTCGCGAATACCCGCCCGGATAATACTTTCCCCCGGTTCGAATCGGCGATCCTTTTGGGCGTCCGTCGTGCGTACTCCTTGTCGCTTTTCCAATACATAATTGACTATACTTCGGGAAACGGGCATCTTTTCGTTCGATTTTTTTCGGGATCCATGACTGAATACCCGTGGGACAATTTCGTCTTCTTCGGAATCGGCAATTAGCAAACAACCGCGGTCTGCTCCAACAGCTTCGATGGCCAGTTCGAGTATTTTATTCAAGGATCGATCCAGGCTGGACGTCGATCCGACTGATTCTTCTGTGATGCGATACAACGCTCGCAGCAAGGGAACCGTTTGAGTCGAATGAGTTTCAGCAAGTGGCGATGCGTGAAAATTGTCCGGATCGATGGCAGATCCATCGAGTTTTCCGATGATGCTGGAACGATCTTCCGAACTTGTCTCGGCGAAAAAATCGACCTGATCGACGACTTGTTGCGCCTCGTTTGATTCGAGAAGATTGAAGAGAAGAACGCTTCGGCCACATTGAATCCGGTCGCCATCTTCTAATTCCTGAAAGCGTATCTGACTTCCATTCACAAACGTGCCGTTCGAACTGTTCAAATCCGAGATCGAGAACACTCCGTTTTCTTCGCGAAATTCGGCGTGTTGCCGCGAGATTTCCGTATCGGCTAATCGGCATTGGCTACCCATTCCGCGTCCAATTCGCATTGGCTTGGACGAGAGATTCAACCTCATTCCCTGGTCAACACCGCTTATGACAAGAATCGTACCTTGGGCCACCGGGATTGCCTTTTCATCGAAGATGCGATCGATTTCTCTGTGGGGGTCTCAAAACATCTTAGCAGAGATCACCGAATCTTTCATGCGATGCGAGAAACGGGATTACGCAGCTTTTGCAGAAAGGCTCTCGACGACATGCAATCGCTCTTCGATTGCACAGAGCAGGTCGTGAAATTCAAACGGCTTTTGCAAATAGTAATGGCGATCGGTCGTTTTGTTGTTGGGCGTTTTGTTGTCGGGAGTTTCGTTCGATTTTTCCTCGGCAACAGGGCCGATGACGATTCGAGGGATATTTTTCCACTGGTGAAATGATTCGATCGTCGAGGCGTCATCGGTATGGAAGACAATAATGTGAGGGGTTTGCCGACTCGACTCACTGTTCTTTAAGTCCCCAGAGCGAACCTGTTCCACAAGCATTCCCCGAGGTTCGAGAACGGCCTTCAAAACCTTACCGGTATCCGCCAAACCGTCGATGACGAGAATTTTATACCGATCGGTCACACTCATTCCTTAGTCAGAAAGTTCGAATGAAAGATTGCTCCCTAAGAAGAAACACGCATACGGCATGTTGAAGGCGGGGGAGCATAGCGAGAATCCTGTGCCGTGTCAAAATTAATCCATCATCCTGCGTTTTACTCTCTCTTTGTCGCTTATGGCTTGCAAAGTCGGTCGTGTCAACACCTTGCAGAAACCTGGAAACCCGACTGGACACAAACCGAAAAATCGATTATCTACACGCCTCTCAAGTCACTCTCTCTCCTCATTTCTCCCCTTTCTTTCCCTCAGAAAATTCCTCGGTGGGCACGATGCCGACAGAGTCCGAAGCAGGACTGCGCGGATTATTCGCGAGAAATCGCGGCCTGATCTTTCCGGTGTTAATTGTGACATCGGTTCTGGTGATCATTACGCCCTTACCGCCCATTCTGATGGATATTCTGCTGGCGTGTAATATCACGGTTGCGGTCATCATTTTGCTGACAACCATTTATGTCAAGCGCCCGCTGGAGTTCAGCGTCTTTCCTTCGATTTTATTAGGAACAACACTCGCAAGACTGGTTTTGAACGTCGCTTCGACAAGATTGATTCTGACACGAGGGGCGACTGAAGGAACATCCGCAGCAGGAGGTGTTATCGATGCGTTCGGTCGTTTTGTTGCCGGCGGTCAAGTTGCCGTCGGATTAACGATCTTTGTCATATTAATCGCGATCCAATTTCTTGTGATCACCAAAGGAGCGACACGAATCAGCGAAGTGGCCGCGCGATTCGCTCTTGACGGCATGCCCGGCAAGCAAATGGTGATCGATGCCGACCTGAATGCAGGAATTATCTCACAGGAGCAAGCAAAAAATCGGCGTGAGGAAATTACCCAGCAGGCAGACTTCTACGGGGCGATGGATGGAGCGAGTAAATTTGTGCGTGGCGACGCCATAGCCAGTATCGTGATCACGCTGATTAACATCGTCGCGGGATTGTATTTCGGTATGGTTGAGAACGGAATGGAATTTAAGAATGCGATCGAGGTTTTCACAACGTTGACAATCGGTGACGGTCTGGTCACTCAGGTACCAGCTTTTTTAATTTCGTTGGCAGCCGGTTTGATCGTCACGCGAACTTCAGCTAGTAGCAACCTCTCATCCGAAGTCGTCAGTCAACTCTTCCATCATCCTCAGGCTATGTTTTTGGCGAGTGTTTTTCTGCTGGCGTTGGCTTTCACGGGGTTGCCTCCAGTCCCCATGTTGATATTGGCAGCATCGTGCAGCATCACCGGTCTAAGTCTTGTGAGAGGAAATAAAGAAGAAATACACAAAAAAGAGCAGGAAGAAGTACAAAAAACTCAGAAAAAACCGGAAGCGAAACCGGAAGACAACTTGCTCGTCGATCCTTTGGAGCTGGAATTGGGTGTCGGTTTGATTCGACTCGCCGACCCTTCCAAAGGGGGAGACTTGCTAGACCGTGTGACGCGAATTCGTCATAAAATCGCCCAGGAACTGGGGATCATTCTGCCCAAGGTCCGTATTCGAGACAACATTCGACTCGATCAACGACAGTACCAGATCAAAATTCGCGACGTTCCTATTGCATGGGGTGAAATTTATCCCGACGGGCTTCTTGCCATCGATACGGGTGCCGTCAGTGGAGAAATCCCGGGAATCGAAACCGTGGAACCTGCGTTCGGTCGCCCTGCAAAGTGGATCGAATCCTCTCTTAAAGAACGGGCCGAATTAACCGGTTTTTCCGTCGTGGAACCGGAGGCGGTGATCATCACCCATCTCACCGAAGTGGTTCGGGAGCACAGCCATGAATTGTTGACTCGACAGCAAATCTATCAGCTACTGGACAACTTGAAATCGACCTCCCCCAAAATTGTGGAAGATCTCATTCCCGATTTATTGAAAGCGGCGCATGTCCATCAAGTGTTGAGCAACCTTCTTCGCGAACGAATTCCTATCAAAGACCTGGAAACCATCCTGGAAACGCTCGGCGACTATGCTGACCGGACGAAGGATCTTGGGATTCTTACGGAATACGTGAGAAATTCGCTTTCGCGGACGATTTGCCAGCTTTACCGCGATCATAATCGTGTGCTGCGCGTGATCACTCTCGACCCTGCTCTGGAAGATATTCTTGCAGCCGGATTCGATTACGGTGAACGCGGTCTGGTAATCAAGCTCTCCCCCCAAATCTCCGAGCAGATCATTCACGCACTTGCGGTTCAGTTGGAAAAACTCGTCACGGCGGGCCACCTCCCGGTTGTCATTTGCAGCCCTCAGGTGCGCGCCGGTTTGAAACAAATTACCTCAGCTTCTTTGCCGAGACTTGCCGTTGTCAGCCTCAACGAAATTACCAGAGATACGCAGGTGGAATCGTTGGGTCAGGTCAGCGCAGACGAATTGAAACAACTCGTCGGGATGGGGGTTTCGTCGTAAGGAACGATAGAATCGATCGTATTTGTGTTTCCTAACAATCCGAAGGATCACTCATGACAACAGAAGTCAAAATTTTCAAAGCTGCGACAATGCAGGATGCTCTCGACCTCGTGCGCAAAGAACTGGGTAGCGAAGCCGTGATTCTGCACACCAGACAGGTTTCAGAGCGTCGGTTTTTGCCTTGGAAAAAGTCGAAACCGGTAGTCGAAATTACTGCCGGACTGGGTGTCAATATTCGTTCGCATCTTACCGCAAAACGACCGCGCACCAAGGCAAAGCAAAAACAGCTCCATGCACCCGTGACAAAAAACAACGCCAATCGTACAAGCTTCAGTCATTCCGCATCCAACGGTCCAGCACAATCAATAGGGAACAAGATTAGGATTTCACCGGAGATCGTTCAGCAGGAAAACAACCAATCACCGAAACATCAGACGGATTTTGGAGGGTTATCTTCCGCAGTCGAAAAAAGAAATACACAGAAATTCGATGGACTCATGCACGAGAACACCTCGCAGATCGATCTCACAACCAAATTAAATTCGATCGAAAGCCTGCTGGAAAAAATCGAAAAAACCCGTCAGCAGGATCAGGAAATTCCCAGCGAACTGTTCCATCTTTATACCGACATGATCGATGCGGAAGTCGAGGACAATCTTTCAAGAGATCTTATTTTTCAGTTGAAAGAAAAATTCGACTCCGACACGCTCAAGAACGCCGAGAAAGCAAGAGAGAAATTAACCGAAATGGTGCAATCTGAAATTCGCTGTGCCGAACCTATTGCAACCGTCTCGGGAAAACGTAGAGTCGTCGCACTTGTCGGAGCAACAGGCGTTGGCAAAACGACAACCATCGCAAAATTGGCCGCAAACTTGCGGTTGCGAGAGGGTGTTAAAATGGGTCTGGTCACGGTAGACACTTATCGAATTGCGGCGGTTGAACAACTTCGCACTTATGCCGAGATTATCGACCTTCCCATGAAAGTTGTGACAAGCCCACCGGAGATGCATCGTGCTCTCGAAGAACTCTCGGGGCTGGATCTTGTCCTCATCGACACTGCTGGAAGAAGTCCCAGGGACGAACTGCAAATTCAGGAGTTGAAAAGTCTGCTTTCCGAAGCGAACGTGGATGAAGTCCATCTTGTTCTCAACATGACTGCGAGTTTGAAGACCCTGGAGGCCACTGTCGAGAAATTCTCGGCGGTGAATACCACTTCGCTGATCATGACCAAACTGGACGAAGCGGTTGGTATGGGAACGTTGCTTTCGGTGTCGCAAAAAATGTCTTTACCGATTAGTTATCTCACCACCGGACAGGATGTTCCGGACGATATCGAGACCGCAATGCCAGGCAGAATTGCGAGATTGGTCCTGGGACAGGATTCGATCGGCTAGATACGGGTCGATCTCTATTTCACCCAATGACAATTAGAAAACGAACCACCTGCGAGGTTTTTTCATGTCGGATCAAGCACATTTACTGAGAGGAATGATGGAGCAGCGGTTTATCGTCGAACCGTTTCATGAGACTCCACATAGGCTTGAGGAAACGAGTTTCGCAAGAACGATTACTCTCGCCAGCGGAAAAGGGGGTGTGGGGAAAAGTAATATCGCTCTGAATCTTGCTATCGCGCTGGCGCAGCAGGATGCCTCCGTTTGCCTTTTCGATGCCAACGACGGATTAGGAAATCTGGATCTTTTATGCGGGTTCAGTTGTTATTGGAATTTTTCTCACGTGTTAAGCGGCGCGAGAGAACTTTCGGAAATCGTGACTGAAGGCCCATGTGGGATTCATCTCATCCCAGGAATGAGCGAACTGAAAGAACTCTCTTCTTACTCCGGGAAAGTGAAGGACGAAATTTACTGGCAACTCGAACCGATCGAGCAATCCTACGATTATCTCGTGATCGATACCGGAACCGGTCTCGATAAGAACATCGGAAAACTCATCGCCGCGTCCGATATTTCTCTGATGGTGGCGACACCCGAACCGACCTCGATCGCAGATACTTACGCTACTTTGAAGTCACTCCTCGGTGAAAAAAAACAAGTGCATTTGTTGGTCAACCAGGCGGAATCGTCGCACCAGGCGTTTTCGATTACGGAAAGGCTTCAACATACAACGAAGGTCTTCGTCCACGCGGAAGTGCCATCGGTAGGATTTCTTCCGTTCGACACGCACGTCAAGCAAGCCGTGTTACAACAACAACCCTTCCTCGAAGCATTTCCCGATTGCCCAGCATCGGCATCGATTCTTCAATTATCACGTCGATTGAAATCGCTGCTTGCACAGATAGCACCCTACCAGTCATTTTTTCCCAGGTTCAGAGATCAGCAATCGCGAAAATCTGCTTAACTTTTTAAGGCTTGTGAAACAAGATGCGGTTTCGTCTAGCGAGTTTGCGAAAGATAGGAAACTAACAACGGGTTTTACGATTTCATGAACATGACACGTTACGAAAAATATTCTAAAGATAACGATTATCGCATGTCGATATCCTCCAGGTGGGATTGCGTTTCGCATCGCACTTCCAGAACTTTTCTGGATCGATCCTCGAAGATCTTCAATAAAGACTCGTACCGTGTCCTCTCAATTCGCCAGCCGATTAGCTCTGATTGTCTTCGCCACAACCGCCATTCACGGTGTTGTTGTGCGAAACCCATTCGGCAGCACAATGCCTCTTGCCATGATTGCCGGCGCAGTGGCATTTTTTATCGGACTGATTCTGGGAGACTTGGCACGACGACTTGTTGAAGAGCAAACGCATTCAGAATTTCAAAATCTTATTAAGTCTACTCACCATCACAATTCAAATTCCCCCACATCCAGTCCGGAATAGACATCGCGAATTAAACAACTCACCAGCCGCGGAGGTTAAGGATGGCAACGCGCGTTAAAGAAGATATCGCTGAACTTTGGAAAACCTTCAAGCAGGATCAGAGCAATAAACTACTTCGCAACAAACTGATGGAGAATTTTCTTCCTCTCGTTCGTTACAATGCCGAACGAGTTTGGGCGAAACTACCTGAAGGCGTCGATCTTAATGATCTGATCTCGGTGGGAGTCTTCGGGTTGATGGATGCCATCACTGCTTTCGATCTTTCTCGCGGGGTGAAATTCGAAACTTACTGCGTCCCCCGAATTCGAGGGGCGATGCTCGACGAATTACGAACGATGGACTGGGTTCCTCGCCTGGTTCGCAGCAAAGCCAGCAAACTCGAAGCGGCTCGCAAACAGGTCGAAGCGAAAGTGGGCCGTCCGCCCACAGATTCCGAAATCGCCGAAAAAATGGAACTCTCAATGAAAGAGTTCGACAAGCACAAATCGGATGCGAATGCCGTTAATCTCGTTAGCCTCAATAAAAAATGGTACGAAACCGACAGCTACAAAGACGTTCGCGAAATTGACATCCTCGAAGACGAAAAAGGGGAAGACCCGACCGAGGGAATTCAAAAACTGGACTTGATGAAACTCGTCACCAAAGGTCTCAACCGAAACGAGCGGCTGATTATCATCCTTTATTATTACGAAGAACTGACGATGAAGGAGATTGGCGGTACGTTGGGGCTTTCCGAATCGCGCGTCAGCCAGATGCACTCGAGCATCGTCTCCCGACTCAGGGACCAACTCAAACGCCGCAGACGTGAGTTCAACGAGTAGCGATACAACTGAAAATCCACAATGACTTAAACATCAACAAGAGTTGGCAACACATACGGTCCTTTGGGAACGACCGCAATCGTGGCTTTCGGTCCGTACTTTTTCAACGCGTCTTCAATCGCGGCTTCGACACTTGCGGACGATTCGACATACAACGACTCCAGCACGCAAGAGTCCAGTCCCTGCGAAACGAAAACGATATTCGTTTTTTTCGAGACTTTCGCCATCTCCTCCAACTGCCATTGATCCAGCACAAAATAATCTTCGTGTAATATATTGTGCATGAATCGATCGATCGATTCGTTTTCTCGAAAGAGCTGTTGAAATTCCGAGCTGCCGATTCCCTCGGTCAATCCCGCGGCAAGAATCACCGTGCCTCCCTGTTTCACGATGGGAAGAATCGAAACCAATCCTTTAATGGATTGATAGAACGTGGTATCGAGGGGATAACCTGCACTGCTGGTAATGATGATATCACACGGTTCGGAGAGTTCCGCCTTGACATAACCCTCCAGAAACGAAACTCCTTCTAAAAACGCCTGCTGCATCTCTCCGGCGAAGATGCCGGTCATTTCCCGATTCTCGTCCAGAGTGACGTTGACAATAAAATTGCAACCTGCCTTCAAAGCGATTTGTGTGCTTTCCTCGTGGACCGGGTTGCCTTTCAGAATTCCGTAAGTGGCATGGGGATGTTCCAGAAATTTCGGACCATGCCAGACTTTCACCGTTTCCAAAGCAGCAATCCCGGGACAAATCAGTTTGCGTCCGCCGGAATATCCCGCCATCAAATGCGGTTCGATCAATCCGACGGTAATTTTCAAGTCGGCAGCAGAATACCTTTTGTCGATCCAGATAGGAACACCCCGAGGAGACTCTCCCAGATACTCGTGCTCGTCGGGAACTTTTCCGTGATGGTTTTCGATGCGATATTCGCGGGCAATTTTTTCTCCAACCAATTCAACGATTTCATCACCCAAATTGGGGCGATGCAATCCCGTGGCGATCAGAATCGTCAATTCGCTTCTGGGAATTCCCGCTTCTTCAAGGATGGGCAACATTTCCTCGAGGATGAGTTGGTTGGGAACAGGCCGAGTAAGATCGCAAATCACAATGCAAGCCGACGATTTCCCCTGTGCAAGTTGCGATAACGATTCACACCCGCTGGGAGATGCGAATTTTTCTCGAAGTTTGCTGGCGGGATCGCTTAACGGTTCCGGACTGTCCAATTTCAGCACACCGACGATATTCTCATCGGGAATCTCGACTTCCATTCCGGTTTTATCGTAATCCAGCGTGACACGCATCGGTCTCCCGTTCTGAAAATGGGGTTCTCTTACCTGAAAGCAACAACTTTCTATGATACGATATTATCCTGCCAATTCGTACTTATCAAATTCCAATTCGAACCGCGCAATATGATAAAAACCAGTTCCCCTTCATTCCGCTACCTATTCATTTTGATTTTGGGGATATCGATTTCTTTCTCGTACCAGAATTCGATAGTCGTCGCCGACGATATCGGACATTTGCAGGGTGTCATGGCTGGAGAGGTCACCGAGAATTCTGTGATTTTGCAATCTCGCCTTACAGAAACAAAACGAACGACCGATGGCGATATTCCCGGGGCGACCGGTATCGCACAATTCGAGCTTAGTCGGCAGCCAGACTTCAAGAAAGTCTCCAAGACGAACTGGTTACATGCCGTGCCCCAAAACGATTTTATCGTGAAAGCCAAAATCTCGGGATTACAACCGGGAACCCGTTACTACTACAGATTGCGATATGGTTCTGATTGCGAAAACCTGAAGTCTGGCCCGATTTGCGAATTCCGAACGTTGTACGGTCAGCATATCTCGAAGTCGGTTTCTCTTGTTGTGGTGACCGGAATGAATTTCGCCTTCTTTCAAAAGGGATCTCGGGGCAACGGCAGGGGGGCTTATCGCGGGGAAGACAAGGTACTGGGATTCCCCGCTCTGGCTTCCATTCTGAAATTGAAACCCGATTACTTCGTCGGCACCGGCGATAATGTCTACTACGACCATCCCGTCAAAACACGGGCCAAAACGAAGACAGCAATGAGGAGAAAATGGCACAAACAGTTTTCACAACCTCGTTTTCGGAAATTATTCCGTTCGTTACCCACCTATTGGGAAAAAGATGACCACGATTTTCGCTACAATGACAGCGATAACCGACCGGGAAAATTGCCATCGGCCGAGTTGGGGAAAACGATTTTTCTGGAACAGCTACCTGTCGTCGATCTCATAAATCCATCAGCAAAAACCTATCGAACTTTCCGAATCAATCGCGATCTCCAAATCTGGTTGACCGAGGGGCGAGACTACCGTAATCCCAACAACATGCCCGACGGTCCCGAGAAATCGCTCTGGGGTCAGGATCAAATCGTCTGGCTCGAACGAACGCTTTTAGAGAGCGACGCAACTTTCAAAATTCTGATTAGCCCAACACCATTGATTGGTCCTGACGGTAAAGGAAAACGAGACAGCCATATTAACATCGGCGGTTTTCGACACGAACGAACTTTGTTCTTCGACTGGTTGAAGAAGAACCGTTTTCTGAAGAAGAATTTCTATTTCGTCTGCGGAGATCGTCATTGGCAATATCATGCTCTCGATCCTTCCGGATTCGAGGAATTCTCCTGCGGTGCGTTGGTCGATGCGAACTCCCGCCTGGGTGTGAAACCCGGCAGCAAAAACTCAACCGATCCCGATGGCCTGATACACCAGATCTACACTCAAAAAAAGAAATCCGGAGGATTTCTGAAAATCGAAGTCACCCCGCCACGAGACAATTTGAAATCCCAGTTACATTTCGCGTTTTATGACGAGAAGGGCAGTCTGCTCTACGGACACACCAAACAGGCCAATCATCTTTCATTGAGGAACAGGCAATGAGAATGACACAATTCATTCGTTACTTTCTAAGACAGACTTTCCTTCTGATGATGAGTACGACGATTCTTGGTTTACTTCCTTCGCAATTCGGTTTTGCGGCGGATAAGAAACCGAATATCGTTTTCTTCCTGGTCGACGATTTGGGATGGTCAGACTTGGGATGTTACGGGAATCGATTTCACGAGACGCCGACTATCGACCGCTTCGCAAAACAGGGAATGCTGTTTACCGACGCTTATGCCGCCTGTCCGGTTTGCTCGCCGACTCGTGCCAGCATCATGACGGGAAAATACCCGGCGACATTGAACCTGACCGATTTCATTCCCGGCCACTGGCGACCGTGGGCAAAATTGATCGTACCAAAATTCAACCAGCAACTTCCCTACAAAGAGATCACAATCGCCGAAGCGTTGAAGCCCTTGGGTTACACCTCGGGGGCATTCGGAAAATGGCACCTCGGGGGACGCAGATTCTTTCCTGACAGCCAAGGATTCGACGAGTTCCTGGTGACGTCCGGTCGCCACTTTGCACCAAATTTTCGCACAATACCTCGGATGAAAGTTCCCAAAGGACAATACCTTGCCGACACACTGACAGATCGCGCAGAGCGATTTCTGGAAACGAACAAAGATAAACCGTTTTTCCTTTATCTTTCCCACTATGCCGTTCATATTCCTCTGGAAGCGAAAGATGAGCTTGTGGAGAAATATCGCCAGAAAAAGAAACCAGCGACGGGAGTCAATCACCCCGTTTATGCGGCGATGGTGGAGCATGTCGATCGCAGCTTCGCGAGAATTTTGAAAAAGCTCGATGAGCTAAAATTGTCCGACAATACTGTCGTGATTTTCTTTTCGGACAACGGTGGGCTAAGAAAGCGTTTCGACGATCAAGGTCCGATCGTCACTTCGAATGCCCCACTTCGTGACGAGAAAGGATCGCTTT
>Ga0114931_10001538_pt1 | contig 29421 bp, 26 predicted proteins | sample 2SBtaG_FD_89579 | JGI IMG/M metagenome (GOLD analysis project Ga0114931, IMG submission 89579) | Deep subsurface microbial communities from Kolumbo volcano to uncover new lineages of life (NeLLi) - 2SBTROV14_V59a metaG | ecosystem: Environmental > Aquatic > Marine > Volcanic | place: Kolumbo... | reverse complement strand
CGTCGCCCAGCCGCTGCACACGCTTAAGTGTCTCGTCGAGCTGCTTCTTGAGCAGCCGTACGCGGAGCAGGGATTTCACCCGCGTGACGAGCTCGAGCTTGTGCACCGGCTTGGTCAGGAAATCGTCGGCGCCGCACTCGACGGCGCGCTCGATGTCGGCGACCTCGTTGAGCGCGGTGACCATGACGACGGGGATGTCGCGTGTGGCGGGGTCGCCCTTGATTTTGGCGCACACCTGGAACCCGCTCATGCGGGGCATCATGACGTCGAGCAGGATCAGGTCGGGCGCGTCGGCCTCGATGGCCTCGATGGCCAGGATCCCGTCGGTCGCGGTTTCGAGCCGGGCGCCGAGGTCCTCGAGATAGGCGAGCAGCAGCTCGAGGTTCTGCTCGTTGTCGTCGATGAGCAGGATCTTCGACGTGGTGAGGTCGAGATCATCCAGTGCGGGCGAGGGATCTGCCTTGGCGCCAGCCTGGGGGCTGGGATCGGAAAGGGGCATCGGCACGGGGTTCGATCCTCGGTGTGGGCTCCGGCGATCGCCTGTTCGATTCAGGAGGGAGCCTCAACCGGGCATCCTAAGCCCTCAGCGGCGCCCGGTCGATGCTCAACCGGCTTGACGGCGCCTAGAATCGCGTCTTGCAGGGTGGACAACCCGCCTTGCTGATTCCCAAACAGCGATTTTCGGGGCCTTCAACTCGATGAGCATCACGATCAAGCCCGATGTGACCCCCCATGAAGTATGGGAAAACCGGTTCGAGGTCCCCACGATGGAGGCCCTCACCAAGCCCTACACCAAGCCGCTGCTCGAATACTTCCACATCGCGCAGCAGCGCCTCAGTTCCTACGAAGGCGTCACCGAGGAGCTCTCGTGGCAGGGCCCCTCGTGGAGATGGTGCCTGACCTACCAGAAGCCCGACGACGAATCCGATGCCTGGGCGTACCTCGTGCCGCATCCGGACTTCGTCATCATCGCCATCCCGCTCAAGATCGAGCTGGCCACGTCGTTCCCGATGCGGCGTCTCAAGCGGTTCGTTCGCGACGGGCTCCTCGCTGGGCACCGCACCGGCGACACCCTCTGGCCCTGGTGGGCGATCAACAACAAGACCAGCCTCGAAGATGTCCTCGACATCATCAAACGCAAGAACCGTTACGTCACGGCGTAACGAAGCAGTGGGGCGGGATTTCATCCCGCCTTTTCCATGCGCGTCTCAGTGATCCGTCGGCGGGATGGTATCCCGCCCCGCCGCATCAGGTTCGGGCGCCTTGTGCGATTCCGAATCTTCACCGGGCCTGACCCAGCCGAGCGTCACCGCGTCCCACCGGGTCGCCTCGGGGTCGACGTTGAACCAGGGCGCCAGCTCTTCGGGATCGATGTCGCGCAGCGGCCTGCCCCCGTCGAGAACGAACTGCGCGCTCCACGTTGACGAGGTTCCCCCGAGCAGCGTCGATTCCACGCGCAGCAGGTTGATCAGCTCGGCGTCGGTGAGGTCCGGCCCCGGGTTGCCGCCGCAGGTCGGACAAAGGATGTAGCTGTTGGGCTCGGCGTCCGCGCCGGCGCGGATGATCCGCTTGTTCCGGCATCGACGGCACTGGGGCTCGGAGCGGAGCTCGTCCTCGATCCGGCTGGGCCCGCCCGGGATGGATCTGGTCTCGCGCTCGAACGCCTCGCGCACACGCGGGTCCTTGTCGATGGCGTCGATCGCCTTGCGGTATTCGCCGGCGTGGAAATCCCCCAGCGCCTGCGCGAGCGTGAGCGCGACGCCCGGGTTGATGTCGTCCTCGGTCGCGCCCGCGGGCGCCAGCGCGCCGCCGCCGGTGGTCAGTGACTGCGCCAGCGAGCGGAGCCAGCGGCGCTCACGCGCGGACGTGGACAAATCCGCGAGCGCCAGGCAGACACTCGGGCCCAGCGGCGACGCCGGGTCGGAACGCCGCGCCAGACCGAATGACAGCACGTAGAGCGTTCGCGCCAGGGCGATGTCGTCGGGCTGCTCGTAGGCGACCTCCTCGGCGAGCTCGTAGTAGTCCATGGGCCGCTCGGGCGTGAGCGCGCTGAGCCGCTCGCGCAGCCGCAGGACCCCGCTCGCGCCGCCGGCAACGCCCGGCGCCAGACACAGCGCCACGCACAGCGCGACCAGCAGGCGCCGAGCCGGGAGCGGGAGCGTTTTTTTCGCGTCGACAATCATGAGGGGTTCTCCGCTTGGGAAGGATCGTCGACGGCGAGGATCGAGCCCGGGATGGGCTCGCCGAAACGGATCAGCCAAAGCGACAGCATCGCGCGCTCGGTCGCGTCGACCTGCTCGAAAATGTTCGAAGCCCGCCGCCGTTCGCTCGCCAGCCGGTCGAGGACGGCGCCGATATCCGTGGCCCGCCCGGGCCGTTCCGACGCGATGACGTACCCCATCACCTCGGCGATGCTCGATTGCTCGGCGGCGAACCGCTGCACCGGTCCCGACGCCATGGCCAGCCGGCCCCGCCGCCTGCGGTCGATCATCTCAAGCGATCTCCCCGAACGCGGCGCGACGCTGATCCTGTCCGCCAGCGTGCGCCACGCGGACCACAGCGAACGGGCCGCCCGGGCCGGGGTCGTGGCGCCCTGCGCGCCGGCGGACGAGGGATCCCCGGCGCGGGCCCGGTACGAGCCGGCCATCACAGCGGCGATCCGATCGATCGCGGACAACCCCGAGCGCCCGGCGAGCATCTCCAGCAGGCGCTCGGTCAGCGCCAGCCGCGCTGCGCGGGGCCACGCCTGGTTGCGCGCCGACGGCAGCGCCTGGTTCGTAACCGCCTCGATCAGGGCGCGCGTCGATTGGTTCCGCGGCGCCACAGAGATCGATTCGAGCAGCCCGTTGATCACCGCCGGCTCGTCGGCGCGCTTGCGGACGGTCCGCTGCGCCGCGACCCGCACGTCGTGGGGCGAGCCGAGCAGCGCCGCCCGCGCCAGCACGTCGCCATCGATCGGCCCGATCCGCCCGCCCCAGAGCTCCAGCCTCGCCATCGCCGCGAACCGATGCTCGTCCGAGTTCCGGGCGCTGAGAAACTCCGTCGCCCACGCCCCGTCACGCCGACCGCCCGATGGATCAAGCGACCCCGAGGGCGCCTCGGGCCTGGCCGCGGCGTCGACGATCGCGAACGGGTCGGCCATGATCAGCTTCGCCGCGGAGACCTCGCGACGCCACCTCCGAGCCGCCGCCTCGTTCAGACGCGCGTTCCGGGCCGCCCGAAGCAGCATCCCGACCATGTCGGCGCTCTCGGGGCGCGGCGCCGTGACGGCCCGCGTGGCGGCGCGTTTCCAGTCCAGCGCCAGCGCGTCGGCGCCCTTCCCGTCGCCGAGACTCCAGATCGCGGCGTACCGGTCGCGCAGCGCCGCACGCCGCTCGGCGCCCGCGTTGCGCCGCAGCGTCATCTCGATCCCGATCCCGGGCGTCTCACTCTCACGGACCAGCCACTCGGTCACCAGCGCCAGGTCCTCCGTCTCGACCGTTGGATCATCGAACCACCGCAGCAGCGCCAGCCGCGCCGGCGTCGCCGCCCCGCTGGCCGACTCCGGGGACCACCGCACCGACCCGAGCAGCGCCGCCAGCTCGCTGTGCGCATCGGGTCGCTGCGCCAGCGAGGGGCCTGTGCGCATGATCGATTCGATCGCGTCGAGGATCTCCAGCTCGCGACGCCGGGGCCCGCCGTCCCCGAGCGTGCGCGTCGCCGCGTCGAGCGACTCGCGCCACCGCTGCCACGCGGCGAGCGAGTCCGGGCCGGCGTCGAAGGCGCTGAGGGTGTCGGTCATCGCCGCCAGCGACGCGAGCGCGCCCTGCGCAAAGCCGGCCGAGCCCGATTCGTCGTACGGGCCGACCGTGGAGGTGAGCACCGCCAGCGCAAACCGGCGCACCGGCTCGCGCACGCCCGGTGCAGAAACGAGCTCGGCAAGGGCGCCGCACGACCACACCGCCGGCGCAACCTCGAACGCGCCGAGGCGATCGGCGCTGGCCTGCCGCTTGGCGCCGGCGGCGACCGCGTTCAGCGCCCGCTGGCTGCGCTCGCCACCGGCGGGCGCCTCGATCAGGAACGCCAGGATCGCGTCCTGCGCCGCCTCGACCGTCGACGGATCGAGCATGCCCCACGCCCCCGAGAGCTGGCTGACCGCCTGCTCAAGGCGCCACGCCGCCCCGCCCGGGTCTGTCTTGGCCAGCTCCACGCAGCGCCGCAACGTCCGAACCAGACCCGCCGCGTCGGGTGGCTCCTGCAAAGACCCGGTCAGCGCGTCGGTGGCGGGCTCATCCCGGGCGTCGCCGGTCGACGGCTCGGGGGCGTCGTTGACGGCGGGCCGATCGCTCGGGGTTGTGCCGACCGGTTCCGACGAGTTGGCGCCTGACCCTGCTTGCGCGCCCGGCACGACCGGCGCCGGTGTCACGATGCGCACCAGGATGATCGTGATGATCGCGATCGCGGCGATCCCGCCCCCGACGCCGAGGATGACGCTTGATGGAACACCCGTCGGCTTGGCGGGTTTTTCGCGAAACGATTCGAAGATCGTCGGTCGGAGCGCCGGCGGTATCGGCGCCGGCGCGGTGGAGGCGGAGTGGGGGGCGGGGGGTGTGTCCAGTGAGCCGGGGCTCACCGGCGCCGTCAGCGAGCGCAGCGCGACGGCCATGTTCTCGGGCGCGATCCCGGTGGTCCCGGCGATCGCCGCGAGCATCCGCCGGGACTTGTGGTTCCAGCCCCGGCACAGCAGGATCGTCCGGATCGCCGTCCGGCGGAAGGCCAGCAGCGTCTGGAGCTGCGCCTGCCGTTCGGCGCCGGTTGACGCCGCAGCGGGCGCCGGCGCTGGTTCCGCGGGCGCCGCCGCGTCCGGGGCGCCGAGGATCTCCGAACGAACCGATGGATCAACAAGCTGCGCCGCGGCGGTGTGCAGCGCCATGCGCACGGTCTCCGCGTCGGGGGTCGACGCCTCGGGATGCCGGTCGACACGCTCGAGCCGGCGCGCCAGCGCCGAGCCGATCGATACGTCGTCGCACTGCTCGCGCGTGATGTTCAGCAGCGCCATCGGCGTGCGCTCGTCGGGCCCGAGCCCGAGGAATCGCTGGACGGCGTCGAGCCTGCTCATCGCCCGTCCTCCCCGACGCCGAGCCGGCGCTCCAGATCCGCGAACCGCTCGCCCCAGGGCGCCGGGCCGAGATCCGGCCACAGCACCCGGTGCTGCTTGATCGCCGCGATCGCCCGCGACCGGTCGATCCGGGCCAGCAGCGAGAGCTGCCGGAACCGGGCCTCGAACCACGCGTCGCTGCCCTGCTCAAGCCCCGACGCCAGCCGGCGCCAGGCGTCCAGCGCCGTCGCGGTGTCGTCCGCTTCCTCGGCGAGCTCCGCCAGACGCCGGAGCACCGTGCGGTTGCCGGGCTCGTCGTGCAGCAGCGACTGGTGCATCCCGATCGAGAGGTCGCGCGCCTCCGTGTCGTTGTCGTACCGCCACAGGTCCGCGGTCGCCTCGGCAATCGTCGCCCGCAGCGCAAACAGCGCCGCGGCGTCGGTCTGCGAGTCGGTCGTTTCGCCGCCTTCGTTCGCCTGGAGCGTCAGCAGCAGGCTCCCCCCGTGCTCGACCACACGCCGGGCCCAGGTGACGATCGTGGCCGGGTCCGCGCCCCGGCGTTTGGCGTCGCGCCAGGCGATCACGGATCGGCGCTGCAACAGACGCGCCGCGGCGTCCCGGTACGTCGCCGAGGCGCTCGTCGTGTCCAGCTCCTCGACGATGCGCTGCGCCTCGGACTCGCTCCCGGTCGCCAGCGCGATCTGCGCCTGCCGGTATCGGAGCTCCGAGCGGACCTCCTCGGTTTGGGCCCCGTCGGGTTTCTTGTCGAGCACACCGCGGACCAAGTCCAGCGCGTTCTGCGCCCGCGCTGTATCCGGGGCGTCGAGGCTCAGCAGCGCGTCGAGCAGCCGGCGGCCGCGGACGATCACGCGGTCGACCGCCTTGGGATCATCGCCCGACGACGCCAGCATCCGGTCGTGCAGGAGCAGCCCCTCGGCGGCGTCGGCGTACCGCAGCGCCGCCCACTGCCGCTGGCTGGGTCGCGCGGCGCGGTAGAGTGTGTACAGCCTGCGTGCGGCCAGGCGCCTGGCGGCGTCAGACGCCGCCGCCCCCTCGGGCACGCGCTGGAGCAGCGCGACCGCCTGCTCGTCGGGCACCCCCTCGCTGGTCGCCAGCCGGACGAGCAGCGTCCCGGCGCGCGCATCATCGGGGAACCGATCGAGGAACCGCAGCGCGACCTCGTCACGCTCGGTGCGCCGCTCGATCGCGTCGTCACCGGCCAGCTCCATCGCGTCGTCGAGCGCCTTGATCGCCATCGACAGCGCGTCCGACTGCCGGGTCGGATCGTCGTCGAGCGCATCGGCCGCCCGCACCAGCCAGCCGGCCGCCTTGTCCAGTTCGCCGAGCCTCGCCGGCCCCTTCGCGCCGCCCGAGCCGTAGTACTGGCACAGGCCGATCAGCATCGCGTCCGTCGCCCGGGGCCGAGCGTGGTCGCTCGCGTCGGGCGCATCGAACGCGCTGCGGAGCGTTGTCTGCGCCCGGCGGTACCGGTCGATCACCCGCGGCGCCGTGGCGGGCGCCGAGTTATCACCCGCCTCGGCGTGGGCGTTGCGGGCGTTCTGGTAATCGCGCAGCCCCCGGATGTGCCGGCTGATGAACCCGTCTTCGCCCAGGGCGCCGACCCCGAAGCGCATGGTGAGGTCGAGCATGTGCCCCAGCTCGTTGCGCGTGGCGAGGTCCGTCAGCGCCAGCTGCGCCAGCGACCGGATCTCACGGCGCTGGCTGCGCGCCGGGTCGTTCTTCGAAGAGTCGATCCGCTCGAGCGCGATCAGGCTCAGCACGCCCAGCAGCCTCGCCTCGCCGGTGCTCAGCGGCTCTTGCGTCAGCTCCCCGGCCACGGAGGACCGAGCCCGCATCGAGTCGATCATCTCGGTCAGCTCGATCCACCGGTCGCCCCGGGCGAGGATCGTGATCCGCCTGGCGGGCAGTTCGGCGCGGACGGCGCCTGGCGTGGCCCCGGAGGTCTCGACAAGATCCAGCAGCGTCAGGGCCCGGCCGGTGTCGCCCAGCACCGACGTGCACACCGCCGAACCGACGACGCTCCGGGCGACGTGCTCGAACTCGAGCATCCCCATGGGGATCCTCGGGATGGTGGGGGCCTTGTTGGGCGGCGCGTTGAGCAGCCAGCCGAAGTGCGACAGCGCCTCGATCGCCTCGCCCTTGTCGTTGGTCATCTCCGCGAGGTACGCTTTGGACCACCCCGCGAGGTAGTTCGCCATCGAGCGCGTCCGCCTGGCCTTGGTCAGCGCCTCGCGCAGCAGCGCCGGGTCGAAGTCGCCGGCGGACTCCTCCTGCCGCTCCAACCCCCGCACACGATCGTTGGTCGACCGCGCGATCCGGGATAGATCGCCCGCGACCGACGCGAAGACCGACTCCGCCTCCTGGCGGTCCTCGGGCGGGCCCATCAGCAGCCGGGCCCGCTCGGCCAGCCGCTCGGCCCGCGTAAACGACGCCCGGTCGAGCCCGAGCCGGAGGTCCGCCGAGTCCGCCTCGGGCGCCTTCTTCAGCAGCGCCCGACCCCGCTCGACCAGCGAGATCCGCTCCTGCGATGTCTCGGCCGCCTCGAGCATCTCGGCGTAGATCTTGGCGAGCTGCTCGACGATCCTGATCTTCTCGGCGCCGCGGGCGCGATCGATCCGGCTCTCGAGCTGCGTCACGAGCAGATCGCGCAGGCCGTGCGATTCGAGGTACGACTCGATCGCCGTATCCGCGTCGGCGTTGGGGTCCACGGTCTGCGCGGGCGCCACCTGGGCCACGAGCGACACCAACGCCACGAGCGACAGGCGCCCGATCGCGATGGTCCAACCGAATCGGCGGCTACTTGGCGGGCACATAGTTCACCCTCGCAAATCCCGCGTCCTCGCACGCCTGGAGCGCCGCCGCCACCCAGTCGACCCGCACATCCCCGAAGACGCGCACGAACACGCCCGCCTCCTTGGGCAGCTCTCGAAGCGTCTCGGTCAGCGACGCCTGGTCCCGGAAGACCCGCTGGCCCAGGACGTACGCCGGGGCGCGATCGACCATCCGCGCCTAGATGATCTGCGGCTGGAAGTCCGCCGCCCTGGCCGAGTCGTCGCGCTCGGTCTGGAGCCCGGTCGACAGGCGCGACTCGGGGGAAGACAGCGTCGTCGTCGTCATGAAGAAGAACAGCAGCAGGAAGACGACATCGATCATCGACGTCAGTTGCAGCCGGACCATCCGCCTTCCCGAGGCGCTTCGTAGCGGCGCGAGCCTCATGCGTCACCCCCGCCGTTCGGCGCCGTCCCAAGCCGCCAGCTCCGCACGCCGGCCTCGACGAGCCGGTTGGCGAGCGCGTTGATGATCGACGCCGGCGCCGTCCTGTCGGCGCGGATCAGCAGATCGAACGAGGAGGCGTCGCCGCCCAGGCGCCGGAGGTCGACGCGGACCATCGCGACGACCCGGTCCATCGAGTACGAATCGCCGTCGACGATCAGCTCGCCCGCAGCGGTGACGTTGACGACCACGCTCGACGAAACGGTGGTCCGCTCTGTCTCGCCCGGCTCCTTGGGCAGGTCGATGTCCGCCTTGGTGAGCTTGGCGAACTGCGCCGTCGCCATAAAAAAGACGATCAGCAGGAACACCACGTCGATCATCGGCGTCAGGTCGACGTCCATGACGCGCTCGCCTGAATGGTCCGGGGACATCCTCACGAGCGCGCGGCCTCCGGTTTCGGCTGCTGCGGCTGCTGCTGCGGCGCCGGCCCGCTGACGGCGTGTTTTTCGAGCTTGCCGGCGAGGTCCTCGATCGTCAGCGCGATCTCGGCGGTGATCGAATCAATCCGGTTGCGGAAGTAGGTGAACGCCGCCGTCGCCGGGATCGCCAGCGTCAGCCCCATCAGCGTCGTGATCAGCGCCTTGGAGATGTCGCCGGCGAGCTGGTCGGGCCTGGCGAACCCCTCCGACGAGCTGATCGTGTCGAAGGCCCCGACCATGCCCACGACCGTCCCGAGCAGCCCGAGCATCGGCGCGATCGCCGCGATCAGACCCAGCCAGTCCGTCGAGCGGTACAGCCTGGCGACCTCCTCCTGCCCCGCCTCCTCCAGCGAAGACTTGAGCTCGAGCAGCCCGAACGCGCTGCGGTGGTACCGCGAGAGCGCCGCGCCGAGGATCCGTGTCAGGAAGCACGCGTTGTCCTCGTCCTGGCAATACTTCAAGGCGGCGTCGGCGTCGCCCCGGCCCAGCGCCTCCTCCAGTGCCTTGACCGCCTGCTCGGGCGCCAGCGCCTGGGCGCGGACCTGCATCAGGTGGATCACGATCAGCGTCAGCGCAGCAAACGAGAGCGCCACGATGATCAGGCTGACCACGCCGCCGGCGGCGATGAGCTGGAGGACCGAGCTTCCGCCCATGTTCGGCGTGTCCTGTGCGAGTGTGGCGAGTTGCAAGATCATGGGCGGTTGACGCTCCTGGGGTTGTTGATCGTGAGTCGGGCTGGGGTTTCTACGCCGGACAGGGCGGCGACGTGCGTGGAATCGGGCCTGGGCGCCGGCGCGGGCCGGGTCGGATCGATCAGGGGCAGTTGTTCGAGCAGCTCCTCGGCGCCGGCGTCGTCTCCAAGGCGCCGAAGCGCGCTCGAGGCGTCGCGCAGCGCCAGCGCCGCCAGCGCCGGCAGCTCCTCGGCGAACCGCGCCGGCACGTGCAGCAGCTCGATGACGCCGAGCGATCCGCTGGACGGGTCGTCTTCGAGAAGCAGTGAGCGGCCGATGGCGACCCGGGCCCACGCCTCGCGCCACGAGCCGTGCTCGCGGTCGATCACCCGGCGCAGCCTCGCCCGCTCGCGCCGGCGCTGCTCGCGATCGCCGGTCCGGCTCACGACGATCTGCTCGATGAACGCGAGATCCTCGTCCGCCTCCCCCAGCTCGCCCGGCCTGGTCGTTGGCAACTGCCCGGGCAGACCCGCGTCGAAGCGCGCCGCCTCGGTGTACCACCACGCCAGCGCATGGGCGGCGCCGCCGCTCGGCTGGAGCTGATTGGGCAGCCCCGCCTCCGCCAGCGCCGCAGTCTCCAGTGAATCATCAAAGATCGGCGCCAGCGCCGGCTGCAACACGGACGCCGCCGCGTCGCCGGCGCTCATCCGGACGGTGTCCAGCCACGGCGCGACGGCCCGGGCCTGCGCGCCGCGATCGAGCAGGCACCGCATGTAGCCGTCGGCGACGAGCGCCGCCGTCGGGCTGTCCTGGAGCCGATAGAGCTTGAAGAGCCACGCGAACAACGGCTCGGCCATCGGCGCATCACCCCGCGCCAGCCGGGTCCGCGCCCGCCACGCGGCGCCGGCGATCTCCTCGTATTCCAGCGCCTCGCTCGCGTGCTCGCCCGTGATCGTCTTGACCCGGTCCCACGAAATCACCCTGGGAGCCGAGCCCCCGACGCGGACGCCGTCGAGCGAGATCGACTCGATCGGCGCATCAACCTCGGCGCCGCCGCGCAGCTCGATCACCCCCGGCGCCAGCAGCGCGGGCAGCGCCGTCAGGAAGATCAGTGCGCCGGCGATCACAGGCCCGGCTCGGGGATGTGCGTGTACGTCCCGCCCGACTGCTCGGCGATGGACTCGAGCAGGCGTTCGGACTCGCGGCTGACGAACGAGATGCAGTGGATCGGGGTGCGCTGCCCATCGGATTCGTTGAGCTGCGCGACGTACGCCGCGACCGCAGACGGGAACAGCCCGTCGGTCATGAAGTAGATCGCGTCGGGCCTCGGGCGGAGGCTGAAGACGATCTCGAACGCCGTGGAGGGGTTGGTCCCGCCGCCCTCCGAGAGCGCCCGGATCTCCCGATCGGCGAGCGTCTTCGACCGTTGGATCGCGCGCATCCAGCGCATCTTCCCGCCGAGGATCCGCGAGGTGCTCGAGTAGAACACCACCGCGAAGGACGAGTGTTCGAGCAGCCCGTCGATCGACCGCGTCAGCTCGTGCTGGAGCGCCGCGAGCTTCTTGCCCGACATCGACCCGGAGATATCCACGATGTACGCAAACCGCGACCCGCGCGCCTCGACCCCGAAGAACGACGCGCCGCCACCGCCGACATCGGCCCCGAGCCCAGCGCCGTCGCCCAGACCATCGCCGGCGCCGCCGATCGGCGCGATCTGCCCGAGGTCGCCCCCGAGCAGCGACTCGTCGGTCACCGACGCCTCGAACTCGGGCGCGCTCAGCGCATCATCAAGACTGGCCTCGTTGAACGTGAGCGTCGGCTCTGTCTCGAGGCTGACCGAATCCTGAAGATCCGTCAGCTCCGTATCCGTGACGACGGCCAGCTCGATATCGCTGGACCCGCGGTGGGCCCCGGGGCCCCCGGGCTGCGCCAGCAGCCAGTTCGCCGCCACGATCGCCCCGCCCAGGTGCACGATCAGCGAGATGATCACCGCCGCCATCGACGAGCCGGTGACCCAGAGGATGATCCGTCGCCAGGGCGATGGGGGGGCCTCCAACCCGGGCGCCGGCGTCGGCGCGGTTCCTGATGATGTCCTCGGTGTGGGCATTGCTTCGGGCAATCCTACCAGCGGCTCGGTGCGCGGGTTCGCGGGGTGTGGGGCGTGCGAGCGGGCGCCGGGGAACCGGGCGTGCTTGACCCGGAGAGCCACCGGCGGTGCAATGCGTCACAGACGCGACGCCAGCGCGTCGCCGGCGTGTAAACGAACACGCCCGGCTCCCGCTCACCACCGTTGTACGCACCGAGAGGCCAATCTGATGCCGGAAAACAGGAAGCCCATGCGGCGCGTCCTCCTCAAGCTCTCAGGCGAGGCGCTGGGCCGGCCCGGGGCGGGGTCAGGCATCGATGTCCACGAGCTGCGGCTTATCGCCGGGGAGATCAAGAACGCCCTCGAAACAGGCGCCGACATCGCCGTCGTCGTCGGGGGCGGCAACATGATCCGCGGCGCCGAGCTGGCCCGCGAGGGCCTCGTTCATCAGGCCTCGGCGGACCACATGGGGATGCTCGGGACCGTCATGAACGGGATCGCGCTCAAGGAGGCCCTCGAGTCGGTGGGCATCCCCGCGAGGTGCCTGACCGCCATCGACATCCCCGCCGTCGCCGAGCCCTTCATCCGGGGCCGGGCGCTGCGGCACATGGAAAAGGGCCGGGTCGTGATCCTCGTCGCCGGGACCGGCAACCCGTTCTTCACAACCGACTCGTGCGCCGCCCTGCGCGCCATCGAGCTCGAGTGCGAGGCCGTGCTCAAGGCGACCAAGGTCGACGGCGTGTACGACGCGGACCCCGGGACCACCCCGGACGCCAAACGCTACGATTCGTTGACTTTCACCGAGGCGATCGAAAAAGAACTCGCCGTCATGGATCTGACCGCACTGGCGATGTGCCAGGAGCACCGCCTGCCGGTGATCGTCTTCGACTACAAGCAATCCGGCAATATCCGCAAGGTCATCGAGGGCGATCCGATCGGGACCCTGATCTACAGCCGCTGACCAACCTCTCCGCATGGCGCCCCGCATCGCGCGCCTCCGCGCCGCGAGCTATCATCGCGTATGGCATACATCCGGATGATCGAGCGTGACGAGGCCAAAGGCGACCTCAGTTCCTGGTACGACCGCGTCGGCAACCCCGACGGCACCGTCGACGAGGTGATGAAGGTCCACTCGCTCAATGTCGACTCGCTCCGCGCCCACTTCGAGTTGTACGTCAGCGCCTGCCACAAGCCGTCACCGCTGAGCCGGGTCGAGCGCGAGATCGTCGCCTCGGTGGTCAGCCGGATCAACGGGTGCGGCTACTGCCTCGCGCACCACTCGACCGGGCTCGGTCGTCTGCTCAAGGGCGACCGGCCGGAGCTCGTCGCGCAGCTCCGCGCGGGCGACCACTCGGGGCTGACCCCGCGCGAGGCCGCCATGGCGGAGTACGCCCGCAAGCTGGCGCAGACCCCCGTCGAGATCGACCGGGACGACACGGAGGCGCTCCGCGCCGCGGGCCTCGACGACCGCGCGATCCTCGACCTGGCGCAGGTCATCGCCTACTTCGCCTACGCCAACAGGATCGTCCTGGGCCTCGGCTGCGAGCTCGAGACCTTCGACCCCGGCCAGCTCCCGGTTGGGGATTGAACCGCTCGGACCCCAATGGCCGACCGATGCGAAGGCCCGGGGCACGACCGATCAACGGATGAACTGCTATGCGGATGAGCAACCGCCGGCCGATCAGAACGGGTGCACCGCGTGCTCGGCGCTGGTGAGCTTGCAGATCTTCCTGAACATGTCTTCTTCAAGAAACTGCAAGCCGGCGCTGGCGGCGATCCGCGCCAGCTCGACCCGGTTGGCCGCTCCGAGCTTGGACCCGAGCGACACCCGGTGCCACTCGATCGTCTTGACGCTCCGGTGGAGCTGCTCGGCGATCTCCGCCGTCGTCATCGATTCGCCGATCAGACGGAGCACCTCGAGCTCGCGCGAGGTCAGATTCGCCAGACGCCCGAGATCGAAGCTCGTCGCCGACACCCAGACGCCCTTGCCCGTCTGCAAATCCTGCGTGTCCATGTCGTTCAGCGGCCTGACCACCTTCATGGCCAGACGCTGGTGGCCCGCGATCTCCGGCAGCGGACGGATCGAGCTCCGCGTCGCCACCCCGTGACACATCCCGATCACGTTGATCGGCTGGTTCCTTTTGATCGATTCCCGGATGAACCCAAGGCATTCCGCCGCCACGCCGTCGGAGCAGAACGTGTCGATGGTCTTTCCCTGCAGCGGTGCGAACTCGGCGCCGATCTGCTTATTAACCAGGTCGTTACAGCAGATGACCACCCCGTCTTCGTTGAGCACCAGCACAAACGCGCCGGTGTCCCTGGTCAGTGCCGCCCACACCGTCGCTTCCGAACCAAGCGGAAGTGGACAAGAATCAAAGGCGCCGTTGGATTGATTCGGCTTCGCATCGCTCATGCCGAACAACCCCCCTTTCCCCGGACTTGACCCGGCGATATCAGCGCCCCCACACCTTGCGGGGGTATCTCTGCTATCAGAGCGTACCTATTCTACCTCAGAAGTTTCCGTCACCAGCAAAAAACCGGTGATTCCCCGGGCTATTTCGCGCCCGCAATACTGTCAGAGAACTCCGCGGCCCGTTCACACAATGTTCGGCTCAGGAGTGTGTCGCCTGCCTTATCATGCTCCCCACGGGCGGGTAGCTCAGTTGGCCAGAGCAATCGCCTTACACGCGATAGGCCGCGGGTTCGAGTCCCGCCCCGCCCATTGTCTCCATCATTCCAGACGATCATCTCCACATGGGCATCCTCCTCGACCTCGCATACGCCATCGCCGCTTGCTGCTTGGCCCCATGGTGGATGCGGAAAAAGCGCCGCGACTGGCGCCAGCGCCTCGGCCACATCAGTTGCCCGCCGAGTCCCGAAGGTCGGCGCCGGATCCTTTTGCACGCGGTCTCCGTGGGCGAGGTCAACTGCCTCCGCGCCCTCGTGCCGATGCTCACCGACGATTGTGACGTCGTTATCTCGGTCACCACCGACACCGGCATCGACCGGGCCCGCGCGCTCTTCACCGGCTCCGCCACCGTCGTGCGCTACCCGCTCGACTTTTCCCGCGCCGTCCGCCGGTTCCTGGGCGCCGTCGAGCCCGACCTCGTCCTGCTCGCCGAGCTCGAGCTCTGGCCCAACTTCATCCGGGCCTGCCGCCAACGGTCGATCCCGATCGCCATCATCAACGGCCGGCTCAGCGACCGCTCGTTCAAGCGCTACGCCGCGTTGCGGCCGGTCCTCGGCCCGTGGTTCCGAAGCCTCGCCGCCGTCGCCGCGCAGAACGAGACCTACGCCAGGCGTTTCGCCGCCGTCGGCGCCGACCCCGATCGTGTCCATGTCCTCGGCTCCATGAAATGGGACTCGGCGCCCACCACCAGCGACAACCCCGAACAACCCGGCGCGGGCGCCGAGGAACTGGCGGGCGCCCTGGGCATCGACCGATCGCGCCCGCTCATCGTCGCCGGCTCAACCGCGCCCGACGAGCACGCGCTGCTCCACGAATCAACACCACAAGGTGTGCAACTGCTGTGCGCCCCGCGCCGCCCGGAGTGGTTCGACGACGCGGCGCGCGACCTGCCCGGCTGCGTCCGTCGGTCGCAACCCGGTTCGGGCGATCCCGCGAGTGGCCGGTTCCTCCTCGACACCATCGGCGAGCTCCGCGCCGCGTACGCGCTGGCCGACGTGGTCGTCATCGGCCGCTCGTTCGGCGACCTGTGGGGATCGGACACGATGGAGCCGGCGGCGCTGGGCAAGCCGATCGTCATGGGCCCCGCCTGCGCCGACTTCCGCGAGGCCGTCACGAAACTGAAAGAAGCGGGGGGGCTGATCCGGACAACCCGCGACGACCTCCGCGAAACCCTCGACGCCCTCATCAGCGACGCACCCCGAACCGCACAGATGGCCGAAGCCGCCCGCGCCTGCGTCCGCGACAACCAGGGCGCCTCGGAGCGGCACGCGCAGATGATCCGAGAGTTTCTGGCGAAGTGAAGTGAAGCAGCGATGCCGAGATCAATGCCTGCCGCTCAATGCTCGGCGCATAGACTCCACAAGCAGCACGACGCTGAACGGAGCGTGATTCATGGGACAGAGAACGAAGCAGAACGCCCCGTTGTTTCGCAGAGCCTTCGCTGTGCTTGCAGACACGCCGGCGCGTGATCTGCTCCGGGGACGGATCACCAACACGCTCAGCCCGGCGAACATCGCCCGTGAGCGAGGTTCGCCCATCGCCGCCCGACGCGCAGCTCATAGAAACTCGAGAAACCCTGCTCCCCCCCGACGCCGACCTCATCCTCTGGCCCCCGCTCCCAGACAAACCCGTCGAGCCCGAGCCGGGATCGGATGATGTCGACTGGTGATCGACGCCCCAGGGACGGCTTGTTCACAAAATCTCAAAACACAGGAACCGCTCCGGCGGCTTGCCCGTATACTATGTCACGCATAGTATGCCTGGCAGCATCATCAACCGGAGGCCATCGCCATGCGGATCGAACGTGAACTCATGCGGGGCGCCGGCCCCGTGGCCGTCTTGAAACTCCTCTCCGCCGAAGAAAAGTACGGCTACGAACTCGTCGAGGCCCTCGACCAGCGGACCGACGGCGTCCTCGCCATGGGCCAGTCCACGCTCTACCCGCTCCTCTACAACCTCGAAGCCAAAAAACTCATCAAGGGCGTCTGGCGCACGAGCGAGTCCGGCCGCGACCGCAAATACTACGCGCTGACAGCCAGGGGCAAAAAGAAACTCGCGACCGACACCAGGCAATGGCGCGCCCTCGCCGACGCCATGCGCGCCCTGGACATCCTTCCCGGCGCGACCGTCGCGGTGCGCAGAGGATCGCTGACATGACAACTACGCCAGAAATGTCATCATCTCCCAACCGCACGAAGTGGCGGGTCATGGCGACAACGCCGATGCGCGACATAATCCGAGGGCGTCCGTCGTGCAGCCTTGATCTGACGATCTACCCCGAGCGTGCCGGCCTCCCGACGGCTCTCGCCGACGTCGTCGTGCACACCGCAAGCCGGACCCGTCTCCGTGCCCGCGAAAAAGCCGACGTTGCGCGAGAACTCACCGCCCACTTCGCCGAGGGGATCGCAAAGGAAAAGACCACCGACGACCTCATCGAAGCCTTCGGCGATGTCAGGCAAGCCGCCAGACTCATCCGCCGATCCAAAAAACGAAACCGCTCGCGTGTTCTGCGCGCCATGAAACGCGCCACCGCCGTCACGTTCACGTTCATCACGATCCTCTACGCCGGCGTCCTCATCTGGTATGTCACAGGCTCGGGCAAGGCCAACCCGTCACACGACTACCTCGCGGACCTGAACACCGTCGCGGCGGCCGTCCCGGAGCAGGACCGCGCCTGGCCGGTCTACCGCGAGGCGTTCATCAGCATGGGCGAGCTGCCCCGAGATATCCGCGACTGTAGCGGCCCGGCTGATTACCGCTGGCCGGAGGTTGTGGCATTGATCGAGTCGCACCAGGCCGAGCTGGCGCAGCTCCGCCGAGCCGCCGCGATGCCCGGGCTCGGGTACATCGTCGACACCCGCTTTCACGACGAGGATCGTGCGTACCTGGATCCGAACGGCGATTCGGATTCCTTCAATGATGACAGATACTCGGACGCAGTGGTTCCAACGCTGTTCGCAATGATGCCCCAGATCGGTCCGATGCGATCCGCCGCCAGGCTGTTCCGCTTCGATGCGCTCCGGCGCCTTGAATCCGGCTCCGCACCCGCCGCAATCGACGACATCGTCGGGATGATCGGCGCCGCCCGACACGCCAGCGAGCACCAGACACTGGTCTCGCAGCTCGTCCGCAACAGCATCATCACGCTGGCGATCGAGACCACCAAGGCGCTGCTGGCAGACCCCAACGGTGAGCTTTCCGATCACGACCTGATCACGCTCGACAACCTGTTCAACCCCGCGATCGCAGGCGACCTGTGCGCCGTGAGCCTCGAAAGCGAACGGCTCTTCCTCAAGGACGCCGAGCAGTACCTCTACACCGACAACGGCCATAGCAACGGCCGGCTCCGTCCCGAAATGATGGAGGACGTCTGGGGCAAACCAATCGAGAGCGGCACACCCCTCGTCCTCGCGGCCCTGATCAGCGCCATCATGCCCGATCGCAAGGAGTTCAGCGAACAGATTGAGCTGATCTACGCCACCGAGATGGAGGACAGCGCCACGCCGATGTGGGAGCGCGACGTCAGCGAGCTGCAACTGCTGATCAACCGAGTGGAGTCATCGCGATGGGCCAGCATCCGGTGGGCATACCAGCTCAGCATGGTTCCGTCCGTCGATCGAGTTCTGGCTCAGAGCGACATCACCGCGATGCGCCGCGACGCCCTCGTCGCAACGATCGCCCTGCACCGATACAAACTCAACAACAACCGCTGGCCCGCGGCGCTGCGCGATCTCGTCCCCGGATATCTCGACGCGATCCCCATCGACCGATTCGACGGTAAACCCCTACGATACCGGATCGATGACTTGGGCGAACCGATCCTGTATTCCATCGGCGCCAACTTCATCGACGACGCCGGTGTCGCCGGGATCGACGAAGATGGCTGGCCCACTAACGCGGAGGCGCAGCGCTGGCGACAACCCTCGGAAGTTGAATCTCAGAAAACCTCTGGCCATCCGGCCACACCCGCCGACCTCATCCTCTGGCCCCCGCTCCCCGACAAACCCGTCGAGCCCGAACCGGAGATCCCGCTCTGGTGACAACGATCCCACGACCAGATCCAATCAACCGATCGCGACTTCAACGCGGACCTTTTGCAGAGGACGCCCGCCTCCCCCCCCGTGCGGTGTACGATCACCCCAGCAATGTCCACACCCCGCACCACCATCCGCAGAATCCGCCGAACCATCCTCGCCGTGCTGGCGATCGCACTCCTGACCGTCGTCGGCCTCGCCGGGTATGCCTACAGCCGTGTCGCCGCCTCGCTGGCGCAGCAATCCGGGAAAGCGACGCTCGCCGCACTGACATCGCCCGTCGAGGTCGATTTCGACGCTCGCGGCGTGCCCACCATCCGCGCCGCGACGCTCACCGACGCCGTCGCCGCGCAGGGGTTCCTCGATGCGCAGGAGCGGTACTTCCAGATGGACCTCGCCCGGCGGTTTTCCTCGGGAGAGCTCGCCGGGCTGTTCGGGCGCCGGGCGCTCGCCTCCGACCGCCGGCAGCGCGCCTACCGCTTCCGCGCCGTCGCGCAAGAGCTCTACGGGCGCCTCCCGGCGCGACACCTGGCGCTCGTCGATGCGTACACCAGCGGCGTCAACGCCGGGCTCGATGCGCTGGGTGAGGTCCCCCCCGAGTACCTGCTGCTTCGGCAGACCCCGCGCCGCTGGGCGCCGGAAGACTGCATCCTCGTGATGGAGGGCTTGGCCATCGGGCTGGCGCAGGACGCCGGCTTCGAGGAGCTGGTCCAGGTGATGGACGAGGCCCTCCCGCCCGAGCTCGTCCGATTCCTCACGCCCGAGACCGACCGCGACGACGCGCCGCTGATCACCGACAACCCGGACGACCCCACCGGCGGCTACGTCCCCATGCCCATCCCCGGCCCCGGGGTCGTCGACCTGCGCGAACGCGCGCCGGCCAGCGATGGCGCGGGTGACGGCGCGGGTGACGGCGCGATCGACGGCGAAGATGGCGCCATCGTCGCCGATCCATCCCTCGCCCCGCTCGCCTCCAACAACTGGGCCGTCGCCGGCGATCGCACCGCCCACCACGGCGCCATCTGCGCCAACGACCCGCACCTGTGGCACAGTGTCCCCAACGTCTGGCGCCGATCGCGCCTCGTCTGGCCCGGCGGAGACGCCGTGGGCGTCAACACGCCCGGCTTCCCCGGCATCGTCATCGGCGCCAACGACCACCTCGCCTGGGGCTTCACCAACACCACCGGCGACTTCCAGGACGATGTCCTCATCGAAACAAACCCCGACGATCCGGACCAGTACCTCATCGCGCCCGATCAATATGAACCCTTCGTCGATGTCATCGAAACCATCAACATCGCAGGCGCCGAATCCGAAGAGCTGATCGTGCGCACGACGAAGTGGGGGAGCATCGTCGCCCGGGATCACCACGGGCGCCCGCTCGCGCTCAAGTGGGCCGCCCTCGATCCGGACCTCCAGAATCTCAACCTGCTCGGGCTCATGTCGGCGACAACGCTCGAAGAGGGCGTCGAGCTGATGGGCTCGTTCCGGGGGCCCTCGCAGAACGCGCTCCTCGCCGACGACAAGGGCCGGATCGCCTGGATCGTCACCGGCTACCTGCCCCGGCGCGCCGGCTTCTCCGGTCGCGCGCCCGTCTCGTGGGCTCGCCCCGGCGTCGGCTGGGACGGCGAACTCCCCGACGCCCAGCGCCCGCAGCTCTTCGACCCGCCGACCGGCTTCCTCGCCACCGCCAACAACCGCACCGTCGATCTGGACCGCGCCCGCCGATTCGGCCGCGCCTGGGCCAGACCCGGCAGGGCCAAACGCATCCTCGAACGCCTCAAGGCCAACGACGCCGCCACCGAACGCGACATGCTCGATCTCCAGCTCGACACGCTCGCGCCCCGCGATGAACGCTGGCGAACAATCATCCGCGCCGCCGTCAGTGAGACCAACACCACCGGCGACTTGGCGCAGGCGGTCTCGATCCTCGACCGCTGGGACGGGACCGCCAACACCGACCAGCCCGGCTACCGCATCCTCGAACGATTCCGCCGCCTGCTCCGCCGCGAGGTCCTCACGCCGCTGGTCGCCCCGTGCCTCGAGATCGACCCCGAGTTCGTCTACCACTGGATCAACACCGACGAGCCCGTCCTCCGCATCATCGAAGAACGCCCGGATCACATGCTCCCGCCCGAGCACGCCTCCTGGGACGCGCTCGTGCGCGACGTCTTCGCCGAAACCGTCGCGCAGTGCGCCCGCGACGGCAGCATCGACCGCAACTGGGGAGACGACAACCGCGCCAACATCACCCACCCGCTCAGCGGCGCCCTCCCGATCCTCAGCCGCCTGCTCGACATGCCCCACGACCAACTCCCGGGTGACTCGGGCATCGTCCGCGTCGACACACCCACCTTCGGCGCCAGCCTCCGCCTCGTCGCCAGCCCGGGCCACCTCGAAGACGCCATCTTCCACATGCCCACCGGCCAGTCCGGACACCCGCTCTCGAAGCACTACCGCGACGGCCAAACCGACTGGCTCACCGGCGCCCCGTCCCCGCTCCTGCCAGGGCCAGCCGTCTCAACGCTCCGCCTGACGCCAAGCGACGTCTGTTTCATTGAACAGGCTTCATGCGCGCCAGTGGCCTCAGAACCGGGAGATCGCTATCCCCCGGCTTTTTTTGATTTTGAACAAGGTCCCCCCAGCGTTACGACGCCTTGACAACGTTTCTAAACTGCCCGCTCCGGTTCACGCAGGAGCCAATCCCGTTGCCACCCATCCTCCGTCCATCGTTCACGCAGCCGCTCGACATGCCCATCGACGAGGCGATGGCGCGCATCGACTCGGTCCAACAGATCGGCGGCGAGCCGGTGGTCGTCGAGGTCGCCGGCAAGGGACGCCACCGGATGATCGCACTGAGCCCGAAGCTCCGCCACACCTGGTCGCCCTGGGCGCACCTGGACCTCCGCGAGCCCGATGAATCACAAGGCGACCAACCCGGCGCGCACTGCATCGTGGTCCTCCGCTTCAGCCCCAACCCGCCCCTGTGGTTCGCGATCATGTTCTCCTATCTCGCGCTCGCCGTGATCGCGTTCTTCGCCCTGTGCTGGGGCGGCGCCCAGATGATCATGAACAACCGGCCCTGGGCGTTGTGGGTCATCCCCGGCGCCCTGGTGATCGCGCTGGTGATCGTCGCCGCCGCCCGCATCGGCCAGCGCCTCGCGCACGAGCAGATGCTCCTGATGCGGGCCGCCCTCCGGCAGGCCCTCGGGATCGATCGGTCCGACGGCTGACGCCCGCGCTGGCGTCAACCAGCGTTGCTCGTCACCATAGACAGCATGATTCCCCGGACACCATCACGGATGAAACCCAGAAAAACAACGTACCTTCTCCACCGATGGATCGGGCTGATCGTCTGCGTGCAGCTGCTCGCGTGGTCCCTCGGCGGGCTGATCTTCTCGGTCATCGACATCGACACCATCCACGGCGACCCCGACGCCCACCTCGACCCGCCGGCGATCATCAAGTTCGAGCAGGTCCTCGTCGCCCCCGAGCAGGCCATCGCGCTGGCCGCGGCCGAGGGCGCCGACGTTGAATCGATCGCGAGCATGCGGCTCCGCACCGGCTTTCGTGGCGACCCCGAGTACGTGCTGCGCGACCAGTCCGGCGCCCCGCTGGCGCGCGTCGACGCGCGGACCGGCCAGCCGAGCCTGCGCCTCACCGAGGACGAGGCCGTCGAACGCGCCCGCGCCGACTTCGCCCACGAGGCGCCGATCAAGTCCGCAGAGCTCCTCGAAGACGAAGTCCCGAGCGAGGCCCGGGGCCGACGTGCGCCGATGTACCGCGTCGTCTTCGACCACCCCCACGGCACGCGGCTCTACATCGACGCGATCACGGGCGACGTCGTCGCACGCCGCAACAACTCGTGGCGCCTCTTCGACTGGTTCTGGATGCTCCACATCATGGATTACGATGAGCGCGAGGACTTCAACCACCCCCTGCTGATCATCTTCGCGGGCCTCGCCGTGCTCACCTCCGCCAGCGGCATCGGGCTCTGGGGCTGGCGGACCGTCCCGAAGGTCCGCAAACGACTCGCCGGAACAATGAATCCGAAAAAACCGTGAACCGGATCGACTCGGCGAGCGACCTGATGTCGGAGCAATGAACAGGTCAACCGAAACCATCCCGGCCCCGATCGCGACACCGCCGGCGGACGACCGGCGCGACGTGGTGTACGACCAGTGGCTCGTGCTCCGGTGTCAGGACGGCGACGCGAAGGCCTTTTCAGAGCTCTTCCAGCGATGGAGTCCGCGATTGCGCAGGCACGCCCGCCGCCTGCTCGACACCGCCGATGACGCCAACGACGCCACCCAGGACGCGTGGCTCTCGATCACCGGCGGGCTGACCAGGCTCAACGACCCCGCGCTCTTCCGGCGATGGGCGTACCGGATCGTCACACGCCGCTGCGCCGACAAGATCCGCAAAAACCAGCGCACCCGCCGGTCCGAAGCCCCCGCGGCCAAACCCGAGACGGCCCCGACCTCGGATCCACTGATTGAATACGACGAGATCGACCGCCTCCGCGCCGCGATCCGATCGCTGCCGGCCGATCGCCGCATCGTCCTCTCGCTGCTCTACGTCGACGCCCTCACCGTCGCCGAGATCGCCTCGGCCCTCGAAATCCCGACCGGAACCGTCAAGTCGAGGCTCCGACTGGCGCGCCAGGAGCTGCGCCGGATCCTCGAACCCGAATCAACGCAATCAAAAGGAGAACAGCAATGACCAGCAAAGCAGACGACCTCGACCGGAAAATCCAGCAGGCCCTCAGCGCCGAGGATGTCGAACTCTTCGGCGAAGGCGGCGAGATGGGCCTCTTCGAGATGGCCCTCGCCTCATTCAAGGGGCGCATGCGCGGGTGGTTGATCTACGCGACCGCGATGACCTTCGTCTTCACCGCCATCATGTTTTTCTGCATCTGGAAGGCGTACACCGCCCCCGACACCGACACCCGCCTCCTCTGGCTCTTCGGCGTCATGTTCTCGGGCGCCGCGGTCGGCATGCTCAAGCTGTGGTGGTTCATGCAGATGGACAAGCACAACGTTCTCCGCGAGATCAAGCGGGTGGAGCTGCAGATCGCGGTCCTCGCCAAGCGGATGAAGGGCTGAGCGGCAGGCGGATTGTTGAGAACCCTGAATCCAGACTCGCCCTGTCCCCGAAACCGATCACAGGCCCGGACTACCACCCGAAGACGGTGATCGCATGACAACAGCCACGACAACAGCGCTCCCGAGCGTCGACAACCAAATCGATATTACCCGCACCGGACGCAAGGAATGGACACTCACCGCGACGTGCCGGATCGAGAAGCCGCGCGACGAGGTCTTCGCGTTCTTCGCCGAGGCGCACAACCTGCAGCGGATCACGCCGCGATCGGTGCGGTTCCGGATCCTGACCGAGCCGCCGATCGAGATGAAGGCCGGCGCGATCATCGACTACGCGCTGAAGGTGAGAGGCATCCCGATCCGCTGGCGCACCGAGATCACCAAGTGGAACCCGCCGTTCGGCTTCACCGATACTCAAATAAAAGGCCCGTACCACGTCTGGGAGCACGAGCACCGCTTCGAAGAGCTCGACGCCGGAACCGCGACACTGATGACCGACACCGTCCGCTACCGACCCCGCGGCGGGGCGCTGGTGAACCGGCTGTTCGTGGAAAGGGATGTGCGGTGGATCTTTGGGTATCGCAACACCGTGATCACCGGAGTGTTGTGCGCTGAGAATATCTAGCCCGCAAAGGGCAATTTCACGGTCAATCCCGCTAACTCCAATCCCTTACCGATAACATCGGCATCCGGCATGTGCTGACTAAGGTTGATGACTTCGATCGCGACTACCTGATCGTTCGCGTCATAGTCGAGTACGACTCCAGGGCGCACCTCCTCCGATTCAACGACTGCCATGTCGGTCAGTCGCAGGTAGAGTGAGTCGGTGTCGGGATCGTAGTGCAATCTCACAGGGCGCCTCGCATTGCTCGATCAAAGAATGCCGTCACGATTAGGGGCGGCTCATGGGTTGTATTATACACTACCCGGAGCACGCGCCCTTCACGTTCTTTGATGACTTTCAGCGCATGCTGAAGATCCGTATCTGAACGATCGGGCTCCACCCGATCCGCCGATAACAACGCCGAAGCGATCCAGTGGAGATCGATCTCCCGTTCGATGACAACCTGTTCGGCATGCGCGGATAATCGAAAGTTGTCGTCACCAGATCGCTCGGCAAACACTTGACTTTTACCCCATCCCCTTCACCACAGCCGCCCCAAACTCCGAGCACTTCAAAAGCGTCGCCCCCTCCATCTGCCGGTGGAAGTCGTACGTCACCGTCTTCGCGCGGATCGCCGTGTCCACGCCCTTGATGATCAGATCAGCGGCCTCGTTCCAGCCCATGTACCGGAACATCATCTCGCCGCTCAGGACCACGCTGCCCGGGTTCACCTTGTCGAGCCCGGCGTACTTGGGCGCCGTCCCGTGGGTGGCCTCGAAGATGGCCGTGCCCGTCTGGTAGTTGATGTTGGCGCCCGGGGCGATGCCGATGCCGCCCACGCACGCGGCCAGGGCGTCGGAGATGAAATCGCCGTTGAGGTTCATCGTGGCGATGACGTCGTACTCGGCCGGTCGGGTGAGGATCTGCTGCAGGAAGGCGTCGGCGATGACGTCCTTGACGACGACCTCGCCGCCCCCGGAGGTCTTGATGACCTGCCACGGGCCGCCGTCGAGGTCCTGCGCGCCGAACTCCTTCCTGGCCAGCGCGTAGCCCCAGTCGCGGAAGGCGCCCTCGGTGAACTTCATGATGTTGCCCTTGTGAACAAGCGTCATGCTCTTGCGGCCGTTGTCGATCGCGTAGCGGATCGCGTCGCGGACAAGCCGCTCGGTCCCCTCGCGCGAGATCGGCTTGATCCCGAACCCGGACGTCTCGGGGAAGCGGACCTTCTTGTGCGCCTCGGGGAAGTTCTCCTTGAGCAGCGCGTTGAACTTCCTCGCGTCGTCCGTCCCGGCCTCGAACTCGACCCCCGCGTAGATGTCCTCGGTGTTCTCACGGAAGATCACCATGTCCGTCAGCTCGGGCCGCTTGACCGGCGACGGCACGCCCTCGAACCAGCGGACCGGCCGCAGGCAGACGTACAGGTCGAGCACCTGCCGCAGCGCGACGTTGAGCGAGCGGATCCCGCCACCGATCGGAGTCGTCAGCGGGCCCTTGATCCCGACGAGGTAGGTGCGGAAGGCGTCGAGCGTCGCCTCGGGGAGCCACTCGCCCGTCGCCTTGAACGCCTTCTCGCCGGCGAGGACCTCTTTCCACTCGATCTTCCGCTGCCCCGAGTACGCCTTCTCGACGGCCGCGTCGAAGACCGGCTGCGAGGCGGCCCAGATGTCCACTCCGGTCCCGTCGCCCTCGATAAAGGGGATGACCGGATGATCAGGAACATTGAGGCCCTTGGAAGTCTTGGTGATGGCGGTGGTCATGGGGGTCGCTCCTCCCGAACAGCGGGGGTCATGGTGGTGGTGAAACAGAGCCGATCAGACAAACAAGAGCATCGGGTCGGCTCGGGGCAGGATAGCACGGCGACCCGAGTCCTCGCACGGTTTGGATGCCCGGGCCGAGTGGTTCTAGCATGTCCCCCCTGACGCCGCCCTCGCCCCGGCGGCGTCAGCCTTGTGTCGATAGAAGGGCGGAAACGATGGAGCCTTGGAATCAACATGCGGAAAACGAAGATCGCAATCGCCCTCGCGCTGCTCGCCGGGCTCGTCACACTGGCGATCATGGCCGACTCGAACCAGCTCGACCGGACCGCGCCGGCGGCCGAGCCGCTGACCGTTGATCAGTTCATCTTCATCGCCAAGGCCGGCGCCCCCGAGGAGCTGCAAGCCGCGATCGACTCGGGCTTCGACATCAACGAGCCCGACCGACTGGGCCGGACCGCCCTGACCGAGGCGCTGCTCGTCGGCGCCAACGCCAACGCGCTGGCGCTGCTCGAGGCGGGCGCCGATGTCCGGCTCGCCGGGCGCGAGGGCTACACCCCGCTGATCCTCGCGAGCAACAACGGCGACCTGGACCTCGTCAACACACTCCTGGAAAAAGGCGCCGACCCACGCCGGGCCAACGACATCGGGGTCACCGCCCTGCACACCGCCGGGCGGTCCACCGCCGAGCTGATCCCGCTGACACAGATCGTCGGGGCGCTGCTCAAGGCCGGCGCCGACCCCAACGCCGCCGACGACCAGGGCTTCACACCGCTGATGGTCTTCGCCTCGCGCGGGCGCGTCGACCCGATGATCCTGCTGCTCGACGCGGGCGCCAGGATCAACCAGAAGAACGAGCTGGGCATGAGCGCGATCATGTACGCGATCATGAGCGGTGATTTCGCGATCCGCGCCGGCTGGGAGATCGAGCCGGGCCAGCCGAGCGACGCCGCCGCCCAAAAACTCGGGGTCATCGCCCTGGCCCTCGAACAGGCCGACAGCCTCGGGGCGGTCCGCCTGCTGCTCTCCCGCGGCGCCGACATCAACTACCGCGACGACGACGGCGGGTGGACGCCCATCATGCGCGCCGCCGGGCTGGGCGACATCGAGCGCTACCGCAAGGTCATCATCAACGCCGGCGGCAACCCCGACACCCCGGAAGCGAAGGACCGGCTCGACAAGCTCGTCAAGCTGTCGCGCGCCGACAACATCGTGCTCACCCTCCGCAACGCCGACGCCTACGTGAACCTGCCCAACGACCAGGGCGCCGACGCGCTGACCATCTCCCGCGCCCGCATCGACCCGGTCGGCAAACTGATCCACGGGCTCCTGCTCGAGGGCAAGCGCGTCACGCAGGCCGACGTGACGCCCGGAACGCACGAGCCCGGCGACGATCCCGGGAACTGAGGCGTCCGCGCGCGTCCTCTCGCGCGCTCCCACACCCACGCCGGGGATGAGGCCGCCGAATCCCGGGATCAAATTCGCCCGAAAAACACAGGATTTCCGCGCCGAGAACCACCGCGCTGATGGTATATACACAATGCCCGAACCACCCCGCCAGGGAGCGGCGCCCACCCTGCCATCACAGAGAGCGAGAACACAACCCATGAACCACCGCCTGATCCGCTGGACCCCCGCCGCCATCCTCATGATCGCCGGCTCGACGCACTCCCTCGCCGCCGGGCCTTTCGGGGCGGCGTTCGAACTCTCCTCCCTGAACGGGACCAACGGCTTCGTGTGCAACGGGATCGGCGCGTTCGACCGCAGCGGCCGCTCCGTCTCCGGCGCAGGCGATGTCAACGGCGACGGGATCGACGACCTCATCATCGGGGCCGCCAACGCCGATCCCAACGGCTCCTCCGATAGCGGCGAGTCCTACATCGTCTTCGGTGGCGCCGGTGTCGGAGCGGGCGGGACGATCGAGCTGTCATCCCTAAACGGGACCAACGGCTTCGTTCTCAACGGGATCGACGTGAGCGACTCCAGCGGCCGCCCCGTCTCGGGCGCCGGCGATGTCAACGGCGACGGCGTCGACGACCTCATCATCGGGGCCTACCGCGCCGATCCGAACGGCTCCTATAGCGGCGAGAGCTACGTCGTCTTCGGCGGCGCCGGTGTCGGAGCGGGCGGGGCGATCGAGCTGTCATCCCTGAACGGGACCAGCGGCTTCGTGTGCAACGGGATCGACGCGGGCGACGACAGCGGCCGCTCCGTCTCGGGCGCCGGCGATGTCAACGGCGACGGGATCGACGACCTCATCATCGGGGCGTTCGGCGGCGATCCGAACGCCTCCAATAGCGGCGAGAGCTACATCGTCTTCGGTGGCGCCGGTGTCGGAGCGGGCGGGACAATCGAGCTGTCCGCCCTGAACGGGACCAACGGCTTCGTGTGCAACGGGATCGACGCAAACGACTTCAGCGGCATCTCCGTCTCGGGCGCCGGGGATGTCAACGGCGACGGGATCGACGACCTGATCATCGGAGCCCGTTTGGGCGACCCGAACGGGTACGGCGACGCCGGTGAGAGCTACGTCGTCTTCGGCGGCGCCGGCGTCGGTGCGGGCGGGACGATCGAGCTCTCCTCCCTGAACGGGACCAACGGCTTTGTGTGCAACGGGATCGATGCGGACGACCACAGCGGCGCCTCCGTCTCCGACGCCGGCGATGTCAACGGCGACGGGATCGACGACCTCATCATCGGCGCCTACTTCGCCGACCCGAACGGGAACTTCAACGCCGGCGAGAGCTACGTCGTCTTCGGTGGCGCCGGCGTCGGCGCGGGGGGCGCGATCGAGCTTTCGTCGCTCAACGGAGCCAACGGGTTCGTCCTAAACGGGATCGACGCGAACGACTTGAGCGGCCGCCCCGTCTCGTCCGCCGGCGATGTCAACGGCGACGGGATCGACGACCTCATCATCGGGGCTTATGCCGCCGATCCGAACGGCTCCGCTAGCGGCGAGAGCTACGTCGTCTTCGGTGGCGCCGGTGTCGGAGCGGGCGGGGCGATCGAGCTGTCCTCCCTGAACGGGACCAACGGCTTCGTGTGCAACGGGGTCGACGCGGGCGACTACAGCGGCCGCTCCGTCTCCGGCGCCGGCGATGTCAACGGCGACGGGATCGACGACCTCATCATCGGGGCGTTCGGCGGCGATCCGAACGGCGGAGACAGCGGCGAGAGCTACGTCGTCTTCGGCGGCCCTACACCGCCGATTCTGACCCAGCAGCCCATCGGCCTGCTGCCCAGTTTCGGTGACGGTCCTCAGAGTATCACGGTTGAAGTGGCGCCAGGCACGGCGCCCGTGCTGTATCAATGGCGTCGCGACGGCGTCGCGCTGTCGAACGGTGGGTTCTTCAGCGGCGTGACCACGGACATGCTGCTGATCATCCCGGCGTATGAGTCCGTGGGTGTATACGACGTGGTGGTCACCGGACCCGGGGGGAGCGTCACGAGCGACCAGGCCTTGTTCGGCCTGCGCATCGACCTGCCCGCAGACATCAACGGCGACTGCATCGTCGACACTGCAGATCTGGGGATCCTGATCGGGACGTTCGGGCAGTCCTGCCCGCCATAAAAGATGATCAACGGCGACAACACCGCCGACCTCGGCGCGCTGATCGGCGCCTTCGGGACCGCCTGTCCCTGATCCCCAAAGCCGAGGGATTCCAATCCCTCGGTCATCAATCCCCGTGCT
>Ga0114931_10001537_pt1 | contig 29450 bp, 27 predicted proteins | sample 2SBtaG_FD_89579 | JGI IMG/M metagenome (GOLD analysis project Ga0114931, IMG submission 89579) | Deep subsurface microbial communities from Kolumbo volcano to uncover new lineages of life (NeLLi) - 2SBTROV14_V59a metaG | ecosystem: Environmental > Aquatic > Marine > Volcanic | place: Kolumbo... | reverse complement strand
TAGCTCGAGCCCACGGGTATGCTGGCGACGGGCCAAATTGAGGGCGCGATCGAAATACTCTCGGCCATCCCCCGCCTGGGATTGTCGAATCAACTCACCTTGAATCCTGAGCGCCTCCGCCTCGTAAAAGGATACGTCCGTTGTGTTGTCCGGCCCGAACGCGCCCTCCAGCGCGTCGATGCCGTTTTGCGGCGACCCTGCCCAACCATACATTTCCGCGAGCAAGGTCAGGATGTAAGGCTTGATCAGCCGGGCGTCGGTACTTTCGTAGGTTTCGAGTCCGCGTTGAAGCACCTCAATCCCTTGGTCCGGATCGCCAAGAGCCGATAGCGCCCATCCCCGCATGACGGTCGCCCAACCAAGCCAGTAAGGATAGTCGTGCTCCCGGGCGATGGCGATCGCCGCGTCCGCGTGTTCCCGCACGGCTTCGGGGTTTCGACAGACCTGATAAACAGAGGCCGCCAGGCTTCGCGCATAGGCGAGACTAAAGGGGTGTTGAAGCTCCTCCGCCAGATTCAAGGCGGCATTTATATTTCTCCTTGCTTCCCTGGGATTGCCAAGGAACCAGTTGACCCATCCGCCGACACTGAGGCCAACAATGGCGGGATCGGTACCGTAAATGAATGCGTGAGCATGATGCAGCGATTGATCGTAGATCGAGTTCGCCTGCCGCAGATGCTCGTATGCCGTTTCGAAATCGGCGACGAAAAAGGAGCACATCCCAACCGATCTATACCCCTCCAAAAGCAAGCCCATATCGTCCTGGTCCAGGGCGATGGCGAGCAGTCGGTCGGCCAACTGACGAGCGTTTCCGATTTCTCCCCTGAGCAAGAACACGTTGAGCGAGCCACGCAGCGCAGCGAACAATTTACGGATGTCGCCGGTATGTTCGCCCAACTTTTGAGCGCGCTCATAATTCTTCTCTACTTCCGGCGCGGACCATCCCTTCACCGTCAGCAACGAAGCACCAAGCGCGATGCGAAGATCGAACTCACGCTCGTCTCGTGAATGAGAATTGGGAAGCAGATCGAGTTCCCGCAGGCCATTCTCCAAATCGGCGATCGCCTCCTCATGCGCCGAGCGTTCGCCCGCGCGCTGGCCCGCGAGTAGCCAGAACTCCACGGCCCGTTCTGGAAGCCCCGCCAGCGATAGATGCCGGGCGACCACCTCGGGCTCGGTGGCCGCTTGGTCGGAGAAATCGCGCAGCAAGACCTCGGCGACCTTGCCGTGATAGCGCTTCCGCTTGCTCCTGAGGAGGGTTTTGTAGGCCGCGTCTTGAATGAGCGCGTGCTTGAACGTGTAGGTGGCTTGGGGTGGCGTTCCACGCTGCAGCAGCAGCCCAGCCTCCGTCATGGTGGCGAGCGGCCGATCCAGCTCGGCTTCGTCGAATTCGCCAACGGCGCGGATAAAGCTGTAATTAAAGGATCTACCTAGCGTTGCCGCCAGTTGCGCAATCTTCCCGACTTTTCCCAGCCGGTCCAGCCGGGCCACGAGGGATGCTTGCAACGACGCGGGGATTTCGGCCTCTTCATCGCCACTTTCGAGTAAGGATTTGGTCAGTTCCTCGACGAATAGCGGCACCCCGTCGGCGCGGGCGGTGATCTCGGCGATCACCTTGGCGGCGAGTTCATCGCCGCCAATAGCCTGGACCATTTCCGCGCTTTGATCTCTGGACAGTCGGTTGAGGGAGATCCTGGCCAGGTTAGGTAGGTCAGCCCACGGCGGCGTGTAGTCGGGGCGGCAGGTAATCAGCATCAACACCGGAGCATCGGCGATCCGCAGCATCGCCTCGCCAATGAGCGCCTCCGTTGTCGGGTCGATCCAATGGGCATCTTCCAGCACGAACAAGATCGGCCGTTGCCGGCTCAGGTTTACGGAATGGTTGATCAATGCCTCGACGGTGCGATCGCGTTGTTGCCGAGGAGACATCTCCAAGGCGCCGTAACGGTGCTCGCACGGCAGCGACAAAAGTGTCGCGAACAGGGGCACGTCCCTATCCATGTCGCTCGAAGATTGTCGGAGCCGCGCTTCGAGTTTATCCAAACGAGAGTCCGCATCGTCGTTGGCGGTGAACCCGGCCGCCCGCTTGAGGTGCTGGATTATTGGATAGAAGGCGCTGCTCGTGTGATAGGACGAGCACTGATAGTGTAGACGGAAATGCGGGTCTTCGCCGATCGAATCGCACAGCGCTTGTATCATGCGGGACTTGCCGATGCCCGCCTCGGCGGTCAGCAATACCACTTGGCCTTCGGCGCCTTTTGCCAGTTCCCAGCGCTCCTGAACCAGACCCAACTCATGCTTTCGCCCTATGAAAGGGGCAAGGCGGCCGGGATGCGCCGCCTCGAAGCGACTCTCCGCTTGCCCTTCGCCCATGACTTTCCAAACGGGCACGGGGCATGGGAAGCCCTTGACATCATGGCCGCCAAGATCCTCCAACTCAAAAACGTCTCCGAGTAGACGGTAGGTAGCGGCGTCGATCACGACCTGGCCGGGTTCGGCCAAGCCTTGCAAGCGAGCCGCGAGGTTCGGAGTCTCGCCGGTCACGGTTTCGACATCTCTGCCCACATCGCCGACGAGGTCGCCGATCACCACTTGCCCCGAGGCAATGCCGACCCTTGCGCCGAGATGCGTATCGCCGGCAATTCTAATGCCTTGAACCGCGCCAATCGCGTCCAACCCGGCCCAAATCGCGCGTTCGGCCTGATCTTCTTGTGCCTTTGGCCAGCCGAAGTAGATAAGCACGCCATCGCCAATATACCTGGCAACGTAGCCGCCATAACGCGCCACCGGCCTCGCGACGGCATCCTGATAGCGCCACAGGACCTCACGTAGATCTTCGGGATCAAAGCGTTGGGAAAGCTCGGTCGAACCAACCAGATCGCAGAACATGACGGTAAGCTGGCGACGCTCGGCCTCCGTGCCGGCGCGCGGCAAGTCGAGCACCGGCCCGACCGCCGCTATCTCGTTTTCGGATGCCGTGCCGGATTCTAGCGCCGCTATCTCTTTCAGCAGGCGCTTGCGGTGACCGAGCGACCTGACGCCGAGCTTTTCAAGATCATCCTCGCTCAACTCACGTAAAAGGTCTTGGTCGATATTATTTTCCGCAAACGCTTGCGCATATTGCCCGAGATTCAGTCCTTCGAGCCATGGCCCAATGTCGCGCACCATCATTGCCTCATTGGGACTTGAGTGGCCGACAACCTTCGACCGTGGACTCATTATGCCTGAGCCTGATCCGGATTGCAGCGCGCTTGAGTGAATCACCTCCCCAAATTATTGGACGGATTCGTGGGTAAATTACCTACTGTCCGGACCCGCCGTTAACCGGCTTCGTGATCGGCGGCGGGCCGGCGGGATCGTGAACCCGCCGGCCCTTTTCTTTTCGGCCCGCGTTCTTGCACGGGGCCGGACCGGGCCCACCGCGCTTAGCCGCCGTCGTTGTCGGTGTCGGTGTCGCCGCCACCATGCCGGTTCCCGTGCATGCGCTCGTGCATGCGTTCGTGCATGGCCCTCATGTCGTCCAGGCTCAGCGCGCCGTCGCCGTTCGTATCCATGCGGCGCACCCGCGTGGAATAGGGCTTGGCGAATTCGGCCACGGTCACGACGCCGTCCCCGTCCTCGTCCAAAAACTGAAAGCGATCGACCATGCGTGTGTGCATGGCGTCGAGCCAGAGCGTCTTGTACTCGTCCAGGGTCAGCTTTCCGTCGCCATTGGCGTCGAAGGCGCCGAGGCGCGCGGCGCGGCCGGCGTCCATCTCCGCCTGGGTGAGCTTGCCGTCGCCGTTCTGGTCGTAGGCGGACATGAGGGTCTCCATGTTCCCGCCCATCATGCCACGGCTCATCATGCCGCCGCCCATCATGCCACCGCCCATCATGCCACGGCCCATCATGCCACCGCCCATCATGCCGCCGCCCATCATGCCACCGCCCATCATGCCGCCTTGGTGGCCCCATGCTTGCCAGCCATGGCCCGCGTTGCCGCCCATGCGGCTCTCGGCTTTGCTGGTCGCGGCCAGGGCGAGGCCACCGATCAGTACCGCGGCGCCGAGGCCCAAGATCTTCAATGTTCTCGTCTTCATGGCACGCTCCTTGGTGTTCGCGTTATCGATGCTCCGATAATAGGCGCCATGTGTCCCATATGTATGCCGGGAGGGTAACCATTTGGTCGCCGGGCGTGACAGGCGCGGCGGGCGACACATTTTGTTACAACTTTTCCGGCCGTGCCCCGCATGGTCTCGCACAGACCGCATCCCTTCGGCATTCGGCGGACCGCTCATGGGTTCAACACCAGGCATGGGTTTTGAGGGCAATGCCACCGACGGCGGCGTGGGCATGAAGCGCCTCTTGCGTCTCGACCGCGCGGACCTTGGCCCAACCCGGTTTCAGTTCAACCAGGCGTGCGCCGGCGACTCCACCGCCCTGCCCGAATGGCGCACGGCCCGGCCCTGCGACTAACGCCATCGCGCTCATCGCAGGGCCGAACCGTGCCCACCATGTTTACAGGCGTTGTCCTTTATTCCCTGCTACTCTTGGCATGGCCGGCGTGCGGGTTACCGAGCTGGCCCCCGTGCACGTGCTCGTGCATGGCATTCATGTCGTTCAGGTTCATCGCGCCGTCGCCGTTCGTATCCATATGGCGAACCAGCGTGGAATAGGGCCTGGTGAACTCGTCCGCGGTCACGAGGCCGTTCCCGTCCTCGTCCAGATACTGAAAGCGATCGACCATGCGAGAGTGCATGGCGTCGAGCCAGAGCGCCTTGTACTCGCCCAGGCTCAGCTTCCCGTCGCCATTGGTGTCGAAGGCGCCCAGGCGCGCGGCGCGGCCGGCGTTCACCTCCTCCTGGGTGAGCTTGCCGTCGCCATTCTTGTCGTAGGCGGACATGAGCGACTGCATATCCCGGTCCGTCATGCCGACGCCCGTGCCGCCGCCCATCATGCCGCCTTGCTGCTCCAAGTCGTACAAGCCACGGCCCGCGTTGCCGCCGCGGTTCCCGGCTTGGCTGGTCGCGGCCAGGGTGGCGCCACCGACCAGTACCGCCGCGCCGAGGCTCAAGATCGCCAATGTTCTCGTTTTCATGACATGCTCCATGGTGTTCGCGTTATCGATGCCCTGAAGATGGGCGCCATGTGCCGCATATGTAGGCCGGGCGGGTGGCTAATCGGTCGCCGAGCATGGCAGGCGCGGCGGGCGACACATTTTGTTACAACTTTTCCGGCGGCGCCCGGCGCCGCCTTGCCCATACTGCATCCCTTCGGCATTTTGCGGACCGCACATGGATTCAACGCCGCACATTCTGGTCGTTGACGATCACGGAGAGATTCGCTCCCTGATCGCGAAATACCTGACCAAGCACGGGTACAGGGTCAGCGCCGCCGACGGCGGCGTGGCCATGAAGCGTCTTTTGCGCGCCGGGGCCATCGACCTGGTGGTGCTGGACATCATGATGCCCGGCGAGGACGGCCTGAGCCTGTGCCGGCACTTGCGTGCCACCACGGACCTGCCGGTGATCCTGTTGACGGCCATGGCGGAGGAGACCGACCGCATCGTGGGCCTGGAGATCGGCGCCGACGATTACGTGACCAAGCCGTTCAATCCGCGCGAGCTTCTGGCGCGCATCAAGGCGGTGCTGCGCCGCGCCCATAGCCTGCCCTGGCGGCGCGACGGCGACGCGGCGGACCGGGTCCGGTTCGATCGCTGGACCTTCGAGCCGAACCGGCGCGAGGTGACCGACGAGGCGGGCACGGTGGTGCCGCTCAGTACCGCCGACGCACGCCTCCTGAGCGCGTTTATCGCTCATCCGCGCATGGTGCTCACCCGCGATCAACTGCTGGACCTGACCCAAGGGCGCGCCGCCAAGGCGTTCGACCGCAGCATCGACAATCAGGTCAGCCGCCTGCGCCGCAAGATCGAGCGCGACCCAAAGGCCCCGCGCCTGATCAAGACCGTGTGGGGCGGCGGCTATATGTTCACCGCCAATGTGGAGCAGCCGTGATGCGGGTGCTGCCCAAGAGCCTGGCCGGGCGCATGATCGCGCTGCTCCTGCTGGCGCTGATCGGGGCGCAGGCGATCGGCATCATGGTGTTTCTGGACGAGCGCCAGCACTTCGCCCGTACGGCGGCGCACCAGCAGGTCATGGCGCGCACGATCGCGACCGTGCGCCTGCTCAACCGCACCCCGCCGGAACTTGGCCCGCGCATCGCCGAATCCGTGAGCGGCCCGGGCCTGCGCTTTTGGATCGCCGATGAAAGCGCGATCGAACCGAGCGACCCGGCGGCGCGCGGCCACCCGCTGTACCGCATGTTCAACATGATGCTCGCGGGCGCCGGCGCAGGCGAGGCCCTGATCCGGGTCGAAAGCGGCGGCGCGTCCGGCCCCCTCGCCTGGCTGATCCCCGACTGGGTCGAATCGAGATTCGGCGGCGGCGAAACCGATCGTGAGCAGGGGAACGACGACGGAGGGAAGGACAATCGCGAGACCGGGTACGGGCATATGCGCGACCACATGGGCCAGCATGGGATGCCCGCGCGATGGCGCCGCCCGCTCAGCCTGACGATCGCGGTGCCCCTGGCCGACGGGCGATGGCTCAACGCCGAGACCGGCTCGGTGTCGCGCCCGCCCGCGTGGGCGTGGTCGTCGCTCATTCTGCTCGGCGCCATGGCCACGGCGATCACCGCGATCGTGATCTTTTCCATGCGCCGGGTCGCGCGCCCCTTGCGCGCCCTCGCCGGCGCGGCCGAAAGCCTGGGCCGGGGCGAGGCGGTGACGCCGCTCGCCGAGGAAGGGCCGGAGGACGTGCGCCGCACGACCCGCGCGTTCAACGAGATGGGCGCGCGCCTGCAACGGTACATGGACGACCGCATGCGCATGTTGGCGGCGATCAGCCACGATTTGCGCACGCCGATCACGACCCTGCGCCTGCGCGCCGAGTTCATCGACGAACCGGAGGTGCGCGATAAAATGCTGGAAACCCTGGCCGAGATGCAGCATATGACCGAGGCCGTGCTCGCCTTCGCGCGGGAGGACGCGGCGCGCGAGGATACCCGGCCGGTCGAGCTCAAGGCCCTGGTCGAAAGCCTGTGCGAGGACCTGGCCGATTCGGGTCTCAACGTAACCGTGATCAAAGCGGACAGCGTCACCTATGCCTGCCGGGCGGTGGGCCTTAAGCGGGCGCTTGCCAATCTGATCGAAAACGCGGTCGCCTACGGCGGCGCCGCGCGGGTCACCTTGCGCGACGCCGGCCCGGACATCCGCGTCACCGTGGACGACGACGGCCCGGGCATCCCCGAGGCGCAAATGGAGCAGGCGTTCGAGCCTTTCGTGCGTCTGGAATCCTCGCGCAGCCGCGAAACCGGCGGGGCCGGCCTCGGCCTCGCCATCGCCCGCTCCATCGCCCACGGCCACGAAGGCGACATCACCCTGGCCAACCGCTCCGAAGGCGGCCTGCGCGCCACCATGACCCTGCCCAAATCCAAGGATCGTTAGGCGCGACGGCGCCGCTCCATCATCTCCATCAAGCCCAGGAACGCCGGCGCGGGATGGACCAAGAGGCGCGTGGGAATCGCCGCCATGTAGGCGCGAAAGCGGCCCTTGGCCTCGAAGCGGGCGCGAAAGGCGGAGCCCGCCAGAGCATCCGCGATTTGCGGCGAAATGCCGCCGGCGATATAAACCCCTCCGCGCGCGCCCAGGCTGAGCGCCGCGTTGCCGGCGAAGGTGCCGAGCATGGCGCAAAAGACCTCCAGCGCGCGCGTGCACAAGGGGCACGTCCCGGCCAGGGCGCGGGCGCTGATGGCCGCGGCGTCGGCGTGCGGCGGGGCTTGGCCCTCGAGCGCGCCGATCGCCTCGTAGAGATGCACCAGCCCGGCGCCTGAGAGCACCCGTTCGGCGGAGACGTGGCCGAAACGCCCGCGCAGCACCTCCAGGATGCGCGCGTCGCCGCCGTCGGCCGCCGGCATGGTGACGTCGCCGCCCTCCGTGGTGAGCGCCCTGGGCCGGGCGGCGCCGGGAATCCAGGCCGCCATGCCGAGCCCGGTACCCGGGCCGAGCACGGCCACGGGGGCGCTCGGGACCGCGCGGCCGCCTCCGAGGGGCACCCAATGGCGCGGCTTGAGGCGGGGCACGGCCCAGGCCAGCGCCTCGAAATCGTTGACCAGGACGACCTCGCGAAACCCGAAACGGGCCCTGAGCGCGGCCGCGTCCACGCGCCAGCCGCTGTTGGTCAGCCGCGCCCGCCCACCACGCACGAGCCCGGCCACCGCGAGCGCCGCGACCCGCGGGCGGGGTCCGGGATCCGCCTGGTCGAGAAAGGCGCCGAGCGCCGGAACCGGCCCGGACACACCGGCCACGTGGAGCACGGAGCGGGCGACGAGCCGGCCGCCGCGGGCCAGGGCGAAGCGGGCGTTGGTTCCGCCGATATCGGCCAGCAGCGTGGTTTCGGCCATGGCCGCGCGCCCACGCCTCAAGCCACGGGGGCGCACGAGGCCCGGGTCAGGCAATCGACGAAGGCGCGCTGCCATGCCACGATATCGTTTTTGAGCAGATACTCGAACATGGCCGACCAGCGCTCGCGCCGCTCGTCCAGGGGCATGGCCAGCGCCCGCTGGATCGCGTCGGCCACGCCCTCGCAGTCGTAAGGGTTGACCATGAGCGCGCCGCCCAGCTCCTGGGCCGCGCCGGCGAAGCGCGAGAGCACGAGCACGCCCGGATCGGCCGGATCCTGGGCGGCGACGTATTCCTTGGCCACTAGGTTCATGCCGTCGCGCAAGGGGGTCACAAGGCCGACCCGGCTGATGCGGTAGAAGCCGGCCAGGGTTTGCCGGCGAAAGCCCTTGTTCAAGTAGCGGATGGGCGCCCAATCGAATTCCGCGTAGGTGCCGTTGACCCGTCCGACGATGGCTTCCAGCTCGGCGCGGATCTGCACGTACTCCGGCACGTCGGAACGCGAGGGCGGCGCGATCTGCAGCATGACCACCCGGCCCCGGTTGGCGGGATAGGCTTGCAACAGATGGTCGATCGCGTCCATGCGCGCCACCAGGCCCTTTGAGTAGTCCAGGCGGTCCACGCCGATAATCATGTCGCGGCCGCCCAGGCTTTCGCTCAGGCGCTTGGCCTGGCGCGAGTCCACCGAATCCCTGGCGTACATGGCCACGTCCTCGGTGTCGATGCCGATGGGAAAGGCGCCGGTCGCCGCGCGCCGGCCAAACGCCTCGACGGTTCCCCCGTCGGCGGTCACCCGGCCGCCGGCCTCCTGCTCGATATAGTCGTGGAACGCGCGCAGGTCCTTGCGGGTCTGAAATCCGATCACGTCGTAGGCGCAGAGCGCGCGCACCAGGTCCTCGTGGTTGGGCAGGGCCAGCAGAATCTCCAGGGACGGCCAGGGAATGTGCAGAAAGAATCCGATGCGCTGGCGGCAGCCCGCCTGACGCAGGCGCTCGGCCATGGGAATCAGGTGATAGTCGTGGACCCAGATGAGGTCGTCGTCGCGCAAGAGCGGCACCAGCTTGGCGGCGAAGAACCCGTTGACGCGCTGGTAGCCACCCAAGTCGCGACGGTTGAAATCGGTCAGGTCCAGCCGGTAATGAAACAGCGGCCACAAGGTGCGGTTGGCGTATCCGTTGTAGTATTCCTCGTAATCCCGCTGGGACAGATCGACCACCGCGCAGGTCAGTTTGCCCACGTCGAACAGGTCCGGCTCGCTCGGCTCGCCCTCGTAGACGCGCCCGCTCCAGCCGAACCAGAAGCCGCCGCGCTCGCGCATGGCGGCCATCACCGCCACCGCGAGCCCGCCTTCCCCGCCCGAGCGCGAACGCTTGATCGGGGCGACCCGGTTGGACACGACGACGAGACGGCTCAAAATGCCTCCTCCCACGAGTTCGACAGGCGCATGGCGGCGTTGATCAGCCCGACCATGGAATAGGTCTGCGGAAAGTTGCCCCAGAGCTCTCCGCTCTTGAGGTCGATATCCTCCGACAGAAGGCCGGCCCCGTTGCGCGCGGCCAGCATGTCGCAGAAAAGATCGCGAGCCTCTTCCTTGCGGCCCACGGCGGCGAGCGCGTCAATATACCAGAACGTGCACACCACGAACGAGGTTTCGGGCAGGCCGAAGTCGTCCGCCGCCTCGTAGCGAAAGAGATGGCGGCCGCGCAGGAGGCGCTTCTCGATCGCCGCCAGGGTGCTCTGGAACCGCTTGCCGCGCGGCGAGACGAACCCCAGGCTGGCCATGAGCAGCGCGCTGGCATCCAGGTGCTCGCCGCCGAAGCTCTCGACGAACGTGCCTTGGGCCTCGTTCCAGGCCTGTTTGAGAATGCCCGCGTGGATGGTCTTGGCGTGTTTTTGCCAGTGGGCCGCCCGATCCCCCAGGCCCAGGTGCTTGGCGATTCGGGCCAGGCGGTCGCACGCCGCCCAGCACATGACGCTGGAATAGGTATGCACCCGCTCGCGGGTGCGCAGCTCCCACAGGCCGGCGTCCGGCTGGTTCCACAGGCGCACCGCTTGCGCGCCCAGGTGTTCGAGGCGCTCGAACAGGCTGGCGCCGCCGGGCCGGGTCAGGCGGCTGTCGAAGAACGACTGCGCGCACGCCAGCACGACGCTGCCGTAGCCGTCGTTCTGGGTCTGCCGATAGGCTTCGTTGCCGATGCGCACGGGCCCCATGCCGCGATAGCCCGCCAGCGTGCCCGCCGTGCGCTCGCCCAGGTTGCTGCGTTGGGTAATGCCGTAGACCGGCTGCAGGTGACCGTCGCGCGTACCGGCCACGATGTTGGTGATGTAATCGAGGTAACCCTCCATGGTGCGCGTGACGCCCAGGCGGTTGAGAGCGTGCACCACGAAATACGAATCGCGCAGCCAGCAATAGCGGTAGTCCCAATTGCGCCCGGAGCCAGGCGCCTCGGGGATCGAGGTGGTCATGGCGGCGACGATCGCGCCGGTCTCCTCGTAGTTGGACAGCTTCAAGGTGATCGCCGCGCGGATCACCGCGTCCTGCCACTCGAACGGCAGGGCGAGGTAGCGGCACCACTCGCGCCAGTAGTCGTCGGTCCGCTCCCGGAATTCGCGGCTCACGTCCTCGACCGAGCGATCCAGGCTCTCGTCCTGGCTCAGCACCATGGTCAGCGGCCCGTCGAGTATGAACGGGGTCTCCTCCATCACGTAGGCGATGGGTGCGTTGGTGGTCAGGCGCAGGGTCTGATCCGCCATCACGTAGCGCACGTGGTTCGAACCGCGGGTCACCTCCGGGCGGTGCGCGCCATGGCCGTAGGTGGGGCGCAGGCGAATGCGAATACGCGGCGTGCCGGCCACCGCGCGCACGCTGCGCACCAGGGACATGGGCCGGAACACGCGCCCGAACTGCTTGAAGCGCGGCGCGAAATCGGTGACCTCCACGGCGCCCCCGTGGCTGTCGCAGAGGGTTGTATCGATCACCGCCGAGTTGCGCCGGTAGGCCTGATCGGACCACGCGAAATCCAGGAGCTCGATGTCGAAGAATCCGCGCCCCGCCCCACCCTGGTCGTTGAGCAGGGAACAAAACACCGGATCGCCGTCGAAGCTGGGCAGGCACATCCACACGATACGCGCCAGGGGATCGACCAGCGCGCTGACGTTGCAGTTGCCGATCACGGCAAGATCGAGGTTGCGCATACGTAGAAAATCCGATCGCTACGGCCATGGGCGCACGAGCGGCCCGACTCGGCGCGCGGTCGCCGCCGCGCCGTGAGTATACCCGGCACGGGCCGCCAGGCCAGCGCCGCCCCCCGGGCTCCCCCCTCGGCCAGGATCTTCGCTTGAGTTGTGTCTCCGCCCGGACTCGGCTACAGCATGGTCCGGTTGGCCCAAGCGAGGCACCCATGCCCCAGGACGAGACGCCGCGCGCCGCGAGCGCGCCCCGGTTCGACGCCGCGTTCCAGGCGCGCCTGGAAACCCTCTTTCGCTGGCGCCGCGACGTGCGCCGCTTCCGCCCGGACCCGCTGCCGCCGGGCGCGCTCGACGGGCTGCTGCGCCTGGCCGTGCTCGCCCCCTCGGTCGGCCTTAGCCAGCCGTGGCGGTTCGTGATCGTGGACGATCCGGCGCGGCGCCGCGCGGTGCGCGAGAACTTCGCGCGCTGCAACGCCGAGGCGCTGGGCGACTACCGCGGCGCCCGGGCCGCCGCCTATGCCCGCCTCAAGCTGGCCGGGCTCGACGAGGCGCCGGCGCACCTCGCGGTCTTCTGCGACGAGGCCACCACCACCGGCCACGGCCTGGGGCGGCATACCATGCCCGAGACCCTGCGCTATTCCGTGGTGACGGCGGTCCACACCTTGTGGCTGGCGGCGCGCGCGCGGGGCCTGGGCGTGGGCTGGATCTCGATCCTGGAGCCGGCGGCGCTGGCGGCCAGCCTCGACGTGCCGCCCGATTGGGCGCTGGTCGCCTATCTGTGTATCGGCTACCCCCGGGAGGAGCACGCGGACCCGGAGCTGGAGCGCCACGACTGGGAAGCGCGCCAGGGCCTGGAGGACCGGCTTCTCTCGCGCTGATGCAGCTAGCTACGAAATCAGGTCGAGCAGCGCGCCGAGCTTGCGGTTCTCGGTCTCGATGACCTTTAGGTTGGCCTGAAACGAGCGCAGGGCCTCGATCTGGGTCACCAATTCCCGCTCCAGGGAAACGTTGGGGCGCGCGACAATGCCCCGCGCGTCCGCGTCGGCCGCGCCCGGCTCCACGGCCAGCACCGACGGTGGCGTGACGGGAGCCACGGTCGCGCGCACGCCCCCGGCGCCGTCGGTGGTCAACGCCACCCGGTAGGGCACGAACGCCTCGGGCTGGGGCCGCGGATCGTCGGGCCGCACCCCGGTGCTGCGCAGATTGGCCACGTTGCTGGCCGAGACTTCGAGGCGCTTGTCTTGTGCGAGCAACCCCGAAAGAGCGGTACCTAATACCGAGTTCATCGCGAACTCCATGGCGCGCGGGGGAAAACGATGAACTGTAACGCCTCGGACAGAATGCCGCAAATATTTGTTTTTATTGTTATTTTCTCGAAAATTTGAGACGGAATCCACGAGCCATGCGCCACCCGCAACGCTCTGTATCATATATCGCATCAATATATGCTGGAAATAAGTACATCGGGTGAGCATATTGCAGGGAAATAACCCGCGGGCCGCGAAGACACGCGGCCGGCACAATGCGTTGGGAGGCTCCATGGATACCAAGACCCTGTGTCTGGGCGCGCTCAGCCGCGCGGACGCGAGCGGCTACGAGATCAAGAAAGCCTTCGAGGACGGCCCGCTCGGCCATTTTCACGCCGCCAGCTTCGGCTCCATCTACCCGGCGCTGAACGCCCTCGACGCCGAGGGCTTGGTGGCCTGCACCGAAATGGCCCAGGAAAAACGGCCCGACAAGAAGGTCTATTCGATCACGCCGCGCGGGCGCGACACCCTGGCGCGGGCGTTGATGGCGCCGCCCGCGCCGGATCGGGTGCGCTCGGATTTTCTGTTCACTCTGTTCCTCGCGCACTTGCTGCCGGCGCCGCGCGTCGGTGAGCTGATCGACGCCCGCATCGCCTGGTATCGCGACTGCCTGAAGCAGATGGAGTCCTGCGATCCGACGGACCGTCCCGCGGGCGCGGCCTTCGTCCATGGGCTGGGGGTCACGCTCTATCGCGCCGCGGCGGACTATTTGACCGCCCATCGAGCGGATTTGCTCGACGCCATGGCGGGCGAGGACAGGATGGTGGCGGAATGACCGACCTCCAACCTTGCCCGGACCGGAGATGTCGGCCGCCGCCGCGACGTACAACCGATCGGACTCCCCATCGCACCATGACGGCGGGACAACCATGAAGCGATCCTATCTGGTGGCGGCGGGCCTGGCCCTGGCCGCGATCGCCTGGGTCGGCTCGGGCCTGCTCGACGACGGCGCGAATCGGATACAGGGCCAGAAACCGCCGGCGGATCTGAACGCGGCGGAGATCGTGCCAGCCGTGCGCGTGCGCACCCAGAGCGCCGAGCCGCACACGGTGGAGATTCTTCTGCGCGGGCGCACCGAGGCGATCCGCAAGGTGGATGTCAAGGCGGAGACCCACGGCCGGATCGTGGAATTGACCGTGGAAAAAGGCGACCGGGTCGAGGATGGCGCGTTGCTGGCGCGCCTGTCCGAGGAAGACCGCCCGGCCCGCCTGGCCGAGGCCAAGGCCCTGCGCGAGCAGCGCCGAATCGAGTACGAGGCAACGCGGAAGCTGTCGGAAAAGGGCTTTCGGGCCGAAACGCAGCTCGCCGCCGCCCACGCGGCCTTTCAGGCGGCGAGCGCCGCGGTCGTGGCCGCGGAGGTAGAGGTGGCCAACACCGCCGTGATCGCGCCGTTCGCGGGGATCGTCTCGCGGCGCGCGGTGGAGATCGGCGATTTCGTGGAGAAAGGCGACCCCATCGCCCGGATACTCGATCTCGACCCCATGCTAATCGTGGTTCAGCTCAACGAACGCGACGCCGCCCACGTCCAGGTGGGCAAGGTGGGCCAGGCGACGCTGATCACCGGCCAGAAGATAAAGGGCCGCGTGCGTTACGTGGCCGCCGAGGCGGACGAAGCCACGCGCACCTTCCGCGTGGAGCTGGAGGTGCCCAATCCGACCGGCGCCCTGGCCGACGGCATGACCGCGGACCTGCGACTCCCCCTGCGCACCGTGCTGGCGCATCGCGTCTCTCCGGCCATCTTGACGTTGAGCGACGACGGCGAGGTGGGCATCAAGACCGTGGGGCCGGACAATCGGGTCGCCTTCGCGCCCGTGCGCATCGTGGCCGAAACCGCGACCGCCGCGTGGGTCACCGGCCTGCCGCCACGCGCCACGCTGATCACGGTCGGTCAGGACTACGTCACCCCGGGGCAGACCGTGCGCCCCATCGACGAGGCGACCCTCGCGCCGGTGCGCGGCGGCGGCGCGCCATCCAACGCGCCCGCCGTGGCCGCGGGAGAGCCCTCTTGAACGCCCTCATCGACGCCGCGATCGGCCACGCGCGCACGGTGCTCTCCGTGCTGGCGTTGATCCTGATCGCCGGGACCTACGCCTACCTCACGGTGCCCAAGGAGGCGGAGCCGGACATTCAGATCCCGGTGCTCTACATCAACATCTCCCACGAGGGAATCTCCCCGGGGGATGCCGAGCGCCTGCTCATCAAGCCCATGGAGGAGAAGCTGCGCGGCCTGGAGGGGCTGGACAAGATGCGCTCCACCGCCTACCTGGGCGGAGCCAATATCGTCCTCGAATTCGAGGCCGGGTTCGACGCCGACGCGGCCGTCGCCGACGTACGCGAAAAGGTCGACCTGGCCAAGCCGGACCTGCCCGAGGACGCCGACGAGCCGACGGTTCACGAGATCAACCTCAGCCTGTTTCCGGTCCTGGTGGTTACCCTCTCGGGCGACGTGCCGGAGCGGACGCTACTGCGCCTGGCGCGCACCCTGCGCGACGATATCGAGGGCATTTCCAGCGTCCTCAGCGCGCAGATCGCCGGCAACCGGGACGAGGTGGTGGAGATCGTGCTCGATCCCGCGATCCTGGAGATCTACGGCCTGAACGCGGACGATATCGTGACCGCCGTGGGCCGCTCCAACCGGGTGGTCGCCGCCGGCTCGGTGGACAAGGGCACCGGGCGCTTCGCGGTCAAGCTACCGGGGCTGTTCGAGACCGTCGACGATATTCTCGACATGCCGCTGAAGGTCGGGGGCGACGCCGTCGTGCGCGTGCGCGACGTGGCCACCCTGCGGCCCACCTTCAAGGACCCGGAGGGCTTCGCGCGGATCAACGGCAAGCCGGCGATCGCCATCGAGGTTTCCAAGCGCACCGGCGAGAACATCATCGAGACCATCGAGCGCGTGCGCGGCGTGGTGGAGCGAGCCCGCGCCAACTGGCCGGCCGGGGTGGCGGTTACCTATAGCCAGGACAAGTCCAGCAACATCCGCGCCATGCTGCTGGATTTGCAGAACAACGTGCTGAGCGCGATTCTGCTGGTCATGGTCGTGGTCGTGGCCGCGCTCGGCCTGCGCACGGCCGGGCTGGTGGGGATCGCCATCCCGGGTTCGTTCCTGGCCGGCATCCTGGTGCTCGCGGCGCTCGGGTTCACCATCAACATCGTGGTGCTGTTCAGCCTGATCCTGGCGGTCGGCATGCTGGTGGACGGCTCCATCGTGGTCACCGAATACGCCGATCGCAAGATGATCGAGGGCGAACCGCGCAAGGCCGCCTACTCGCTCGCCGCCAAGCGCATGGCCTGGCCGATCATCGCGGCCACGGCGACCACCCTGGCGGCGTTCCTGCCGCTCATGTTCTGGCCCGGCGTGGTTGGCGAGTTCATGAAATTCCTGCCGCTCACCCTGGTCGCGACCTTGAGCGCGTCGCTGGTCATGGCGCTCGTCTTCGTGCCCACCCTGGGCGCGATCTTCGGCCGCCCGGGCGGCACGGTGGACGCCAAAACCATGAAGGCCATGGCCGCGGGCGAAAACGGCGATCTGCGCGACGTGGGCGGGTTCACCGGCGCCTATCTCAAGGTGCTGCGCGGCGCGCTCCGCCATCCAGGCAAGATTCTCGTCGCGGCGGTGGCGGTTCTGATCGCCGCTCAGTGGGCGTACGGTCAGTTCGGCCGGGGGGTCGAGTTCTTTCCCAACGTGGAGCCGGACAACGCCGTTCTCCAGGTCCACGCGCGCGGCAATCTCTCGGTCATCGAGCGCGATACGCTCGTGCGCCAAGTCGAGGACCGGATCCTGGACCTGCAACGCGAAACCGGCGAGCTGCACACCATCTACGCGCGCTCGGTCGCCTCGTCGGGCACTCAGAAAGACGAGCCCGAGGACTTGATCGGCACCATTCAGCTCGAATTCACCGACTGGTTCCTGCGCCGCCCGGCGGACCAGATCCTGGCCGATATCCGGGCGCGCGTGGCGCCACTGGCGGGCATCGTGGTGGAGCCCCGCAAGGAGGAGTCCGGGCCAGCCGCGGGCAAGCCGATCCAGATTGAGATCACCTCCGACTATCCGCGCCTGATCGAGCCGGCGGCCGCGCGCGTGGCGCGCGCCATGACGAAGATCGGCGGGTTCGTCGATATCGAGGACGGCCGCCCGGTGCCCGGCATCGAATGGGAGCTCAAGGTGGACCGCGCCCAGGCCGCCAAGTTCGGCGCCGACGTGACCCTGGTGGGCAGCTATGTGCGCATGATCACCAACGGCATGAAGCTTGGCGCCTACCGGCCCGACGGCAGCGACCAAGAGATCGATATCGTCGCGCGCCTGCCCGCCGACGAACGGACCGTGATGCAACTGGACCGCATCCGGGTGCAAACCGCGGTGGGCATGGTGCCCATCGCCAATTTCGTCACCCGCGAGGCCAAGCCCAAGGTGGGCCTGCTGCGCCGCGTGGACGGCCGGCGCGTGATGACGGTCAAGGCCGACGTGGCCCCCGGCCTGCTCGTCGACGACAAGGTGCGCGAACTGCGCCAGTGGCTCGCCGGCGCCTCGTTCGACCCCCGGATCGAGGTCGGCTTCAAGGGCGAGGACGAGAAGCAGAAGGAGGCCGAGGTTTTCCTGGTCAAGGCGTTCGGGGTGGCCATTTTCCTCATGGCCATCATCCTGGTCACCCAGTTCAACAGCTTCTACAGCGCCCTGCTCATCCTCTCGGCGGTGGTCATGTCAACGGTTGGCGTGATGATCGGCCTGCTCGTAACCGGCCAGCCGTTCGGCATCGTGATGTCGGGCATCGGGGTGATCGCGCTCGCCGGCATCGTGGTCAACAACAACATCGTGCTGATCGATACCTTCGACCGCTTGAAACGCACCGCCGCCGCGCCCGCCGAGGCGATCATGCGCACCGGCGCGCAACGCCTGCGCCCGGTCCTGCTAACCACGGTCACGACCGTCCTCGGGCTGATGCCCATGGTGCTGGGCCTGAACATCGATTTCTTCGCGCGCGACGTGCGGATCGGCGCGCCGTCCACCCAGTGGTGGCGTCAGCTCTCGACGGCGATCGCCTTTGGCCTCACGTTCGCCACGGTGCTCACCCTGATCGTCACGCCCTGCGCGCTGATGATACGCGCCAACGTGGCCGCCTGGCGCGACCGCCGCCGCGCCAAGACCGGGCCGGCTCCGGTGCAAGAGGACCGCGCGAGCCGCGCGAAGCCGTCCATGCCCGAGGCGGCGGAGTAGTCGGCCCGATCACGTATACTTGGCGACCGCGCGCGCCAGGTTGGCGAGCAGCTTTTCGCCCACCTTGCCGCCGTCGCCGTCGACGTGATTGCGGAAGACGGAGCTGATCGCGTCGATGTGCGCCTCGATCAGCTTCAGCGTGTTGCCGCTCACCACCAGGTCCGGGTGGCTGGTCGCCTTGTACAGGGATTCGCCGAACTGCGTGATCAGCGGATAGCCGAAGGTTTCGCTCTGGCAAAAGAGCTGATACGCGATGCGGCCGATGTTGCCCACGGGCGCGCGGTTCTCCGGAATCGGCTTGGGGCCGACCTTGATCGCGGCCATGGAGGCGCGCATGTCGTCCAGGTATTTCGCGACCCAGTCCACGTAGTCGCCGAGCATGTCTTGGATGCGCGCCTCGGCGGCGCGCAGCACCAGTGGATCGAACTCCACGATCTCCTGGGATGAGCCGACGCCCAGTTTGGACCGGAGCCGATTATCGGGCAGAAAGTGGATCGCGCGTACATCGTCGCGCAGGGTGCGCACTTTCGATGTGGGCTTGACGATCTGGATGTCGTCGTGGCCGGCGCCGCGCCGTTCCACGTTCACGGGTACGCTCATACGCCGCCGGTTCGGGCCGAAATACTGGCGCGCCAGGATAAAATCGTTGGTGGAATTAACCACCCAGAGGATGCGCTCGGCCATGGAATTAACCGAGAACGGCTTGGCCAGCACCGCGGACACGCCGGCATTGCGCGCCTCCTCGACCACGAACCGGCTGGCCGCCCCGGACACCAGGATAAAGGGAACGAAGCGGTTCGGCGTGCCCTCGCCCGTGCGCACCCAACGCAGGAACAGGTTTCCGTCGATGCCCGGCATCACGTAGTCGGAGAGGATCAAATCCATCTCGCCGAGCTTGGCCTCGATCGGGTCGGTGCGGCTCAGGCGCAGCCGCTCGATCGCGCTTGAGCACTCGCTTTCCTGAATAACGGTTTTGACCCCGAAGGCGTTCAACATGGAGGCCATCAGGCGGCGCATGAACGTATTGTCATCGACCACCATTACGGTGATCCGGTTCCAATCAAGCTCGATCATGTTTGTTTTTTAATTGCGATGTGATTGGGAAAGGGACGGTTATTGCCCATCCTCTGGGCTTGACGACGGGGGCATGGAAGAAACCAGGCGCCGATAGGCGGCGACGGCGAACGGGATGCTCGCGAGATACGCCAAGCCAAGCAGGCTTAGTGTCACCCATGGCGTGCTGAGCAGGAACGCGCCGAACGCGCCCACGCCAATGAGCACCAGCCCGACGTGATTGTGCGCCACCGTGACGCGCTTGGTGGAGTACGTGGGGATTCGGCTGACCATGAGCGCCCCGACAAAGGCGAGCATGACCCCGTTGACCCAGCCCGAGGACAAGATTCCCTCGCCCAATTCGAAGCTGAGCACCATGGGCAGGAGCACCAGGCCGCCCCCGGCCGGCGCCGGCACGCCGGTGAAGAACCTCTTGGTCCACGGCACCGGCTCGTCGAGCCCGAGGCTGACGTTGAAGCGCGCCAGGCGCAACGCGCAGCAGATGACGAAAACCAGGGCCAGCGCCCAGCCCAGGCCGCCGCTGCCGCCCATGGCCCACAGATAGACCATGAGCGCGGGCGCGACGCCGAAGTTGATGACATCGGCGAGCGAATCGAGTTTCGCGCCGAACTCGCTGGTCGCGTCCATCAGTCGCGCGATGCGCCCGTCCAGGGCGTCGAGCACCATGGCCACGCCGATCGCGGTCACCGCCAGCTCCCAGCGGTCGGTCAGCGCCAGGCGGATCGCGCTGAGCCCGGCGGACAGGGCGAGCAAGGTCAGCCCGTTCGGAATCAAGCGATTGATGGTCAGGTTGCGCAGGCGCCGGTGGCGCAATTCGCTCATCGGATTTCCCCGGCCCTTGGGGCCTCGTCGCTCGTCAGGTCGGCGATCACCGTCTCGCCGCCGATCATGCGTTGGCCAGGCGCGACCAGGGGCGAAACGCCCTCGGGCAAATAAACGTCGGTCCGGCTGCCGAAGCGAATCAGGCCGAACCGCGCGCCCGCGCGCACCTCCTGCCCCTCGCGCAGGTCGCAGATGATGCGCCGGGCGATCAAACCGGCGATCTGGACCACCGCCAACTGGCGCCCGTCGGGCAGGCTCAGGCATACCGCCTGGCGCTCGTTGTCCTCGGAGGCTTTGTCGAGGGCCGCGTTGACGAACGTGCCCGCGCGGTAGGCGAGCGCCGTCACCGTGCCATCGGCGGGGATCCGGTTGACATGCACATCGAGCACGTTCAGGAAAACGCTGACCCGGGGCAACGACTGGCTGCCCATGCCCAACTCCTCGGGTGGGCGGGCCCGATCGACCGCCGAGACCACGCCGTCCGCCGGGCTGACCACCAGGCCCGCCCGCAACGGAACCACCCGCGCCGGATCGCGGAAGAAATAGGCGCAGAAGGCCGCGGCCGCCAGCCCCACCCAGGCGAACGCCGGCCACGCCACGAGCAGCACCAGGGCCGCCGCCAGACAGGCGCCGACAAAGGGCCACCCGGCCCGGTGGACCGGCGGGAATACGCTTTTCAGAAGATCCGTGTGCACGCTCTGTTTACTTCTTGGTTATGTCCGCCCCGGCGTCTTGGCCCGCCGCGCGGGCCGTGCTCGGCCCCGTACGCGAAGGCTGGCACAGGGTATAGCGTCATGGTTAATAGATGGATAGCCGCTATTTTACCGAGCCTTAATGGCATGAATGATACGCTTTGACGTACGTCGGGTCGACGTATCGCGGAAAGGTGCGCCCCCCAACTCCCCACCCATCTCGGCAAAGGCCGACCATGCGCGCGCTCGCGAAATTCGTCACCGGTCGCACGACGGACTTGCAGGTCGGCGACGTCAGGATCACCGAGGATGGCGCGCCGCGCCCGCGTGGGGACGATTTGCCGCCGACGTTCGCCTTCGCCTACCGGGGCGCGCGCTTTGTCGCGCGCATCGACTCCACGCCCAACGCGCGCATGGTCGGCCTGTCGGCGGATCTGGGAAAGCTGCCGTACAGCCTCGAGGTGGGATCGGGCCGACGGATGGCCCGCGCGATCATCGCGCTGTCCGATGGTCTTCCGCGCGGCCGCCTTTCGCTCACGGACGACCACGACATTCACCTCGACGCCAAGGCCGCCGCGCCCGAGCCGGTAACCCCGGCCAGCGTAATGGCGACCGTCGTTGCGCTCCTGCTGGACTTCAAGCCTCATCTAGACCTGCTGCGCGAGGCCCTGAGCGAGCCCGCGCCGTTGCCCCGACCCAAGGCCAAGCCGGCCACGGCCGGCGGGGACGCGGTCACTCCGGCGCCGGCGCTCCCACCGCCCGCGGCACCGTGAATATCTGACCGGGGTAAATCAGGTCCGGATCGCCGATCCGGCGCCGATTGGCCTGGTAGATCACCGTATAGCGCACGCCCTCGCCGTAGATGCGCCGCGCGATGCGCCACAGGCTGTTGCCGGGCTGGACAACCACCGCCGTCTCGTCCGGCAACCCGGCGACCAGGACCGCCCGCGCGAACGGCGATTCGACACTCGCCAGAACCCGGCCGCCAGCGTCCACGTGATCCACGCGCAAGGTATGCACCCCGTCGCCGATGGGCCGCTCCAGGCGCACGCTCCAACGCCCATCCGGCCCGGCCGCCACCCGGCCGACCACCACGTCATCCAGATAAATCACCAGCCGCGCGCCCGGCACCGCGCGCCCGCCGATCACGGCCACCCCGTCCGCGTCGTAATTGACCGTCTCCATCACCAGCGCGCCCTCGCCGGGCTGATTTTGCCGAGGCTCCGGCGCTTGCAGCACCCGCACCGGTCCCTGCCCGCCGCGCGGCATCAATACCGCCAGCGGCTGGGGCACCGCCGTGTCCGGGCCACGCGCCACGATTTGCGGGCTCGCCGGGGCCTCGGCCGGCGCCGTATCTTGCTCTTGCGCGGGCGCGGGCACGGGCGCCACGGGCGCGGGCACGGGCGCCGTCGCCTGCTCTTGCGCGGGCGCCGGCGCCACGGACGCCACGGGCGCCACGGGCGCCACGGGCGCGGCCAACGGCACGAGCGTCACCGCCGGGGCCGTCGTCTCGGTCGGGACGGTCCGACCGGCGCTGGCCACGTCGGCCGCCGATGGCGCGGGCGCGGGCTCCGGCGCGGGCGCCTCGGTGGGTTCCGCGGCCGCGACCTTGGGCTCCGGCGCGGGCGCCGGGACCGAGACAACGACCACGTTTTCCGACAGCAGAATCTCGCCCGAGCGCAACCGCGCCTCCAGACCCAACTCGTGGCCGCCAATCGCCAACGGGCGCGGCGGCACGATGACCCATTGCCCGTTACGGTCCGAGGTCGCCGAGCCCAGGCGGCGCGCGCCGTCCAGCAAGGTGACCACGCTGCCCGGCACGGCGCGCCCGGCGACGACCGTCTCGCCGCTCGACTCGACCCGCACCACGTCGAAGCTGGGAGGCCACGCGGCCACGGCACCGGGCGCGGCCTTGGGCGCCGCTTCGGGCACGGGTTCGCTCGCCGAGTCGGCGCCGGACTCGGGCGTGCGGGCCACCACCCGTGGCGCGTGGGCCGGGGCCGCCGGCGCGGGCGCGGTGTCGGCGCGTGGCGCCGTGGCGACCGGCGACGCCGTGGATGGCGACGTGCCAGCCTCTTGCGTCGCGGCCGGCGCGGGTTCGCTGTCCGGCGCGGGCACGGCGGTCGCCACCGGCGATGGCGCCTCGCTCCGGTCAAAATACAAATACCCGGCGATGAGCGCCGCGATCAGCGCCAAAAGCCCGACCAGAAGTCCGGCACGTTTCAAGCTGGTGTCCTCGCACAACGAAGCCGCGCTAACCTAGTATGCGGGCGGAGTCGGCGCAATCGCGCCAACGCATCCGGCTCATCGCGCCGACGGCTCCGCCTCATGGCTCCGGCACCGGGATTTGCGCGAGCAGATAGGTGGCGATCGCGGCCCGGTCCGAGTCGCTCAGGTGGCTCGTGCTCTCCTCGATCACCTCGGTCATGGCACCGCCGGCCACGTCCCCATCGGGCAGGAATCCCGTCTTGAGAAAATAGGCCAGGTCCGAGGCGCTCCAGGCGCCGATTCCGTCCCGCTGGTGGGGGGTGATGTTGGGCACCTTCTTACCCTCCGGCCCGGACGGATTGCCGGCCAGCGCGCGGGCCTCGTCGCGGGCGCCCAGGAAATTGCGCGGCGTGTGGCATTCCCCGCAATGGCCCAGGTGCGCGACCAGATAGGCGCCGCGATTCCAGGCCTCGTCCCGGGCCGGATCGCGCGCGCGGCGACCGGGCTTGAAGAACAACATTTTCCAGATACCCATGAGCGCGCGCACGTTGAACGGAAAGTGCAGGTCATGGGGCCGGTTGGCGCGCGCGACCGGCGCTTGGGCGAAGATATACGCCTTGAGATCGGCCACATCCCGCGCCGCCATGCCCGTATAGGAAGTATAGGGAAACGCCGGATAGTAGTGGTGCCCATCGGGCGCGACCCCCTGGCCGAGGGCGCGCGCGAAATCCTCGTCGGACCAAGCCCCGATGCCGAATTTCGGATCGGGGGTGATATTGGGCGTGTAGAACGTGCCGAACGGTGTGGAAAGTGCCCGCCCGCCGGCGAGCGGCGCGCCCTTGTTCTTAGCGTCCGTGTGGCAGACCAGGCACCCGGCGGCGCGCACGACATAGGCCCCGCGCGCCACCGTCGCCTGGTCCGCCCTGGCGAGCCCAGGCGTGGCAAAACCGGCGACCGCGCCAATGGCCACCAAGACAGCCGTGGCCACCGCCACGCGCCAAAGCCCCATGGCGGTTGCGCGATAGGCTATTTCAGTTTGGCGCGATAGGGCTTGTGACAGCCGCCGCACGCCTTGCCCATGTTGCCGAGTTGGGCGCCGATGGCCGCCACGTCGCCACCCGCGGCGACCTCGACCAGCTTGGCGCTTTCGGCCTCCAGCTTTTTCGCCGCCGCCGCGAAGTGGGCCCAGTCGTTCCAGATCTTTGGCAGGGCGCGGGTCTTGTAGGCGGAGTCGTTGCCGGTGCCCTTGGGGAAAAGTGACGTGATCAACTTGCTCATGGCGTTGATCGACCGGGCGTGCGCGGCCACCTGGCCGACAAAGCTGACCTCGCGCTTGGCCACGTGCACAATGGCGCCCGTGTGAGCTCCCATGGATAACATCACCGCGCGGCGGTACTTGATAACGTTCTCCGGCTCGTCCACGGCGCGGGCCTGCGTGGAATAAGCGAGGATCAACCCAACCGTCGAAGCGCCGAATGCCAGCGCGATCGCGATCCTTTTCATCGGTTCCTTGCCTCCTTTAGCATTTATGGGAGCGTTGGTTGTCCGAACCCGGAGCCGGGCGCGGGCGACGGGAAAAAAGTAGCCGCGCCGGCGCTGGCCGTCCAGGCCCCGGCGGCGTGTACATTTAAGTCATACTAATTCGCCTGCCAAGAGACGCTAACGTTCGCCGCTCGGGCGGGGTGAATGTCCCGAGTGCGTCTCGGCCGAGTCGTTGCGTGCCGGGGTTGCCCCAAAACGACGGTTCCACGGCCGCGACCGCGGAAACCGCCAGCCCGACGCCACGGCGACCAGCACCAGCGGTACGGTCCAGAACACCACGGGGTCGTAAAAGTATCCGGAGAGTGTTTCCAGCATGGCGCCCAATCACTCCGTCCGCCCGCGCCACGGCGTGGGCACGAATGCGCCGGTGCGCCTTTGGTAGCGGCGATATTCCTCTCCGAAGATTTTGATCAAGCGCCGTTCCTCGTAATACCCCCCGATGATCATGTAGGTTGTATACATAAGGGTATAGATGATGTTGTTCAGCGACGGTCCACTGGTCGGCAGAAACAGAAGCCCGCGAACAATGAATAGCCGGTCATGGGCGCTCGTTGAATCCGTTACCGCGACACACGGGGCAACACACGGGTTACCCCCAGATACGCGTTGGCGCGACCGTCGTCCTCTTCGTCATCCCGATATCGCGGTCGCCGCGGTGCGACGGAACGAGACACCGAGCTATCGTACGACGATTTCACCCTTCATGCCGAACGCCTCGTGCAAGGGGATCGTACATGCCAAGTGGTAAGTGCCGGGTCTGACGGCGACGAAAAGCAGCTCCTTTTCGGCGCCCGGTCGCAGCGCGACCTTACCAACGTACGGCTCGACGATCTCGCCCTCGGGGGTGACGAATTTGCCAACCGCGATTGCCTTGAAAAAATCCTCCGAGACAAACGTGTGGCTCCGATCGCCGGTATTGCGAAGACGGAGCCGATAGGGAACGCCGGTACGGAAAGTCAGACGGGCCGGGCTGAACTGGAATTCCGACAGGGTTACGTCGACGGGTTTCGCCCCCGCCCAGTCCACGGTCGCCACCTTGGCGGCAACATCCGGCACGTAACCGGCACGGTGTTCCTTAAACACGACATCGCCTCCGGCGCACCCGCCCAGCGCCAGGAGTGCCGCGGCAACCAACACTCGGCGCCACGGCGCGCCGCGAAGATCGTTTGAGTTGGCGAGCGACTTTGCGTCGGTAGCTATTTTCATGGCCCCCATCTCACATCGGTCCATGGCCGCCCATGAAAAAGTTGTTGATTTTCAACATACCGCGAATGTTGGTTGAGCGGTCCGCGAAAATAGTTCTGGCCGCGATCAACTCTGCGTGACTTCAATGAAGCCCTTTCAGGGTCGTCGCCGAACGTGGCCAAGCCATTAACCGGACACGGACGAACCGGGAGACGCCTGGGATTTTCCCGTATAGAATCATACGCTAATGGCGCCTATTCGGCGGGGCATGGCAATCGGTTGAAGGGAAGCGAATGACCGGAGTTTACTCCCTGTGCGTCTATTGCGGCTCGTCCAACGCCGTGGAGGCGCGCCACCTTGCCGCCGCCGCCGATCTGGGACGCCAGGCGGCGGCGCGCGGCATGGGCATCGTGTTCGGCGGCGGGCGGGTCGGCCTCATGGGGGCGTTGGCCGATGGCGCCCTGGCCGCCGGCGGACGGGTCGTGGGTGTCATTCCCGAGCACCTGATGGCGCGCGAGGTCGCCCATGGCGGGATCGAGGAGATGATCGTCGTGGAGTCCATGCACGCGCGCAAGCGCCGCATGTTCGAGCTCTCGGATGCCTTCTGCATCCTGCCCGGCGGGTTCGGCACCCTGGACGAGACCTTCGAGATCGTGACCTGGAAGCAGCTCGACCTGCACGCCAAGCCGGTCATCCTGGTCAATCTGGAGGAATTCTGGAACCCGCTGCTCGCCATGATCGCACACCAGAGCGCGGCCGGCTACATCCGACCCCGACACACCGGGCTGTTGCGAGTGGTCGAGCGGATCGACTCCGTGTTCGATGCCCTGGAGCGGGCACCGGCGCCGGCGCGCACCGAGACGACGGAACGGTTGTAGGGCCCGTCTCGGCCGGGGCTTCTTGCGCTCCCGCCAAACGCTGCTATCTTCGCCGCGCGCCCGGGGGACTATCCGCACAACCGCTTGTCGCGAATCTGGAGGAAATCGATGGCCAAGATCGAGGTCAAGAACCCTGTTGTCGAGCTGGACGGGGACGAGATGACGCGGATCATCTGGGCGATGATCAAGGAAAAGCTGATCCTGCCCTACCTGGACATCGACCTGAAATACTACGACCTTTCCATCCAGAGCCGGGACGCCACCGACGACAAGATCACGGTCGACGCCGCCAACGCCATCAAGCAGCACGGCATCGGCGTCAAATGCGCCACCATTACCACCGACGAGGCCCGGGTCGAGGAATTCGGCCTGAAAAAGATGTGGCGCTCCCCCAACGGCACGATCCGCAACATCCTGGGCGGCACCGTTTTCCGCCAGCCGATCATCGTTAAGAACGTGCCGCGCCTGGTGCCCAACTGGACTCAACCCATCGTCATGGGCCGCCACGCCTTCGGCGATCAATACAAGGCGACCGATTTCCGCGTCACCGGGCCGGGCAAGCTGACCATGGTTTTCACTCCAGCCGATGGTGGCGCGCCCGAAACGTACGAAGTTTACGATTTCCCCGGCAGCGGCGTGGCCATGGGCATGTACAACCTGGACGAGTCGATTCGAGGGTTCGCCCGAGCCTGCCTCAATTACGGCCTGGATTTGGGCTGGCCGGTCTATCTCTCCACCAAGAACACCATCCTCAAGGCCTATGACGGGCGCTTCAAGGACCTGTTCCAGGAGGTGTTCGACGCCGAGTTCGCGGACAAGTTCGCGGCCAAGAACATCACCTACGAGCACCGCTTGATCGACGACATGGTGGCGGCCGCCCTCAAGTGGTCGGGCGGCTTCCTGTGGGCCTGCAAGAACTACGACGGCGACGTGCAGTCCGATACCGTGGCCCAGGGCTTCGGCTCGCTTGGCCTGATGACCTCGGTGCTCATGACCCCCGACGGCAAGACTATCGAGGCCGAGGCGGCGCACGGCACGGTGACCCGCCACTACCGCCTGCACCAGCAGGGCAAGCCGACCTCGACCAACCCCATCGCCTCGATCTTCGCCTGGACCCGGGCGCTCCACTACCGGGGGCTCTTCGACGAGACGCCCGAGGTCGCGCGCTTCGCCGATACCCTGGAAAAGGTGTGCGTGGATACGGTCGAGTCCGGCCAGATGACGAAGGATCTGGCGCTACTGGTGGGCCATGAGCAAAAATGGCTGACCACCGAGGAATTTCTGGCCGCGCTGGACAGCAATCTGCGCGCGGCCATGGCCTGATTGAATGGAGGACCCATGCGCGCGTTCCTGACAACTCTTTTGGCGATTGGAGCCATCGTGACCTTATCCACCACCGCCGAGGCCCAATCCGGGCCCGACCCGGAGAACGTGCTCGTCATGGAGCTCGAATCGGGGCCCGTCAAAATCCAGTTGCTGCCCGATGTCGCGCCCAATCACGTGGCCCGCATCAAGGAGCTGACCCGTGCCGGCTTCTACGACGGGCTCGTCTTTCACCGGGTGATCGACGGCTTCATGGCCCAGACCGGCGACCCCACGGGCACCGGGCGCGGCGGCTCCGGGCAAAACATCAAGGCCGAGTTCTCGCGCGAGCCATTCTTACGCGGCACGGTGGGCATGGCCCGGGCGCAAAGCCCCGATAGCGCCGACAGCCAGTTCTTCATCACCCTCGCCACCTCGTCGTTCCTGGACGGCCAATACACGGTCTGGGGCCGGGTGATCGCTGGCATGGAAAACGTGGACGCAATCAAGAAGGCGCCACCCGGACGGCGCAGCGGCACGGTCGACGATCCGGACCGTATCGTGCGCATGCGCGTGCTCGCCGACATTGAGAATTAAACACCCCACCGCCGCGGGAGTGTGCCGGCCGTGACCGAGGAGCAAGTTCTCGCCCTCGCCACCCAGGCCATGGACCTGGGTGTCAAATACGGGCTGGACCTGCTGGGCGCCATCGCCATCCTGATCGCTGGGTGGACGATCGCCGGCTGGGCGCGCAACAGCATGCTCAAGGCGCTCGGCCGCGTGCCGCGTATCGACAATACCCTCAAGCCATTCTTCGCCAGTACGGTCCGCTACGTCATCCTGATCCTGGTGCTGGTCGCCGTGCTCGCGCAGTTCGGCATCCAGACCGCCAGCATCATCGCCATGTTGGGCGCCGCGGGCCTGGCCATCGGCCTGGCCCTGCAAGGCACCCTGCAGAACATCTCCGCCGGCATCATGCTCCTGTTCCTGCGCCCATTCCGCATCGGCGATTACATCGACGCCGAGGGCCTGGCCGGCACGGTCGACGAGGTGGGCCTGTTCACGACCCACCTGACCACCTACGACGGGGTCTACGTGGAGGCGCCCAACTCCCAGATCTGGAACCGGGCGATCACCAACTATTCGCGCCTGCCCAAGCGGCGCGTGGACGTGGCCGTGGGCATCTCCTACGACGATGACATCGACACGGCGCAAGGCGCGCTGATGGACCTCATGACCGGCGACGGGCGGGTCCACAAGGACCTGGCGCCCCAGGTTCTGGTCACCGAACTGGGCGATAGCGCGGTCACCCTGAACATGCGTTGCTGGACCGACGCGGGCGAGTACTGGGGGCTCCTGTTCGATCTCAACAAGGCGGCCAAGCAGCGCCTGGACGCGGAGAACATCTCCATCCCCTTCCCCCAGCGCGACGTGCACCTCTTCAAGCACGAGTAACGCGTGGGGCGCCCCATGTTCGTCATCCCGGAAAGCGCCGCCAGGCGCTTATCCGGGACCTTCGACGTGGGCCAGGGCAAAGATCCCGGCTCTCGCCAGAGCTCGGCCGGGATGACGGAGCCGCGACACCCCGGGCATGACGGG
>Ga0114931_10001536_pt1 | contig 29453 bp, 17 predicted proteins | sample 2SBtaG_FD_89579 | JGI IMG/M metagenome (GOLD analysis project Ga0114931, IMG submission 89579) | Deep subsurface microbial communities from Kolumbo volcano to uncover new lineages of life (NeLLi) - 2SBTROV14_V59a metaG | ecosystem: Environmental > Aquatic > Marine > Volcanic | place: Kolumbo... | reverse complement strand
AGGTGTCTGGCACCCGGAGCGGTGCGTGCGGTACTTGGCGTTGGGAGCACGAGCATCCGGTGCAAAGGTGTCTGGCACCCGGAGCGGCGCCTACTGCGGATGGTCGAGCCTTTCTGAGAGCGCCGCGATACCCGACCGGGTCGCCTGAAGCTCCTCGCGCACATCGGGTGCTTCGACCTCGGCATCCGCGACCTGCGCGATGGCCCGACCGGCCGCGTCGAGCGCGTCGCGCGCGCCCGACAGGTCACCTCGCTCGAAGCGAAGCGAAGCCACCTGCTCGCCGAGAGAGGCCAGATAGACGCGGTTGTCGAGGTTCCCCTCATCGTGGTCCCGGATCTCGCGCCGGGCGGCGATGGCGGCCGTGGCCGCCTCGATCGCTTCCGCGGATCGCCCGAGCTCGGTGAGGATCTCCGCCCGCGCCGCGTAGGCGATGGCCAGGCCGTCCAGCCAGACCGTGTGAGAACCGGTCGTCCGCGCCAGCAGCGCCGCCTGCACCTCCGCCGATCGGCGGTACGCGCGGTCCGCGGTTTCGGGGTCACCGAGGCCCCAGGCGATCGAGCCCTGGCGGATCAGCTCCCAGCCGAGGCCGTGGGCCCATCGGTTGTTCCTCGGCTCCTCCCGCGTCAGGCCTTCGTAAAGCGCGAGCGCCTCTTGGTTGGCCCGCTGCGCCTCGGTCAACCGCTCGAGATCGTAGTCGGAAGCGGCGATGCCTTGGCCGAGCGACACCGCCAGGCGATAACGCCAGGTGGCAGACCCGGGCTGGTCATGCGCCAAGGCCCGGAAGACCTCGGCGGCTCGCTCGAAGCTGTGCAAGGCGGCCTTCGTATCGCCCCGCGAGAACATGGCCAAGAGACCCGCCTGGTAGTGCGCCTCGCCAATGCCGTGTCGGATCTCGGGATCGCCCGGATGGGCGCGATCGAGCTTCCCGAGCATGTCGAGGGCCTCGGTGAGGGCCGATTGCGCCGCATCGGTTCGGTTTTGCGTGCGGTGGAGATTCGCCTGGTACTGCACCAGGAACCAGGCCAGCCGGAGGTGTGCAAGCCGGTGCTCCGGGAAGCCCTCGGCCGATCGACGCAGCAACACGCCGGCCGCTTCGATCTGCGCGGCCGCCTGCTGCCCCGCGCCCTGTGCTTCATAGACCTCGCTCAGGAGCTCAAGGTCCTCGGCCAGATCAAGGCTCGCGGTTGGGTCCCCCTGGTTCGGGTCGAGACGGCTCTGGTCGATCTCCCGCGCTTTCTCATACGCCTCGAACGCAGGCTCGAGGTCGCCGCGCTTGGCGAGCACCTGGCCGATTTGCCGGAGGGCCACCGCGGGCCGCCTCCCGGCCCTGGCCAGGTTGTGGCCGACCGACGACTCGAAGTAGGCCAACGACTCGCGCGCGATCGACTCGAGCATGTCGAGGCGGCCCCGGGGCTCGAGCTGCCCGCTCAGGTCGTCGAGCATGAAGCCCACCAGCTCCTCGGCCTGGACGCGCGCTGACTCGGCACGGGCGTAGAGGATGCGCGAGCGAATGCCGAAAGAGACGATGGTCGCGAGAATCGCCAGGCAAGCCCCAAACGCGACCATGTGCCGCCGAACTGCCTTCCGAGCGCGGTAGACGAGGCTTGGCGGTCTGGCCTCGACAGGCCGGCCGGTCAACCAGCGCTCGATGTCCGCCGCCAATTCGGCCGCCGTACCGTAGCGACCGGCCGGATCGGAATGCGTCGCACGCCCGACGATGCAGTCCAGCTCCCCGCGCAGCCGGCGAAAGAGTCTTTCCTCGCCGGTTCGGCGCCGGTGAGCGATCTTCTGCTGTTTTGCACGCGGCAACTGACGCAGCCGCTGGCTGGGGCGCGGCGGTTCCGGAGCCTCGTGCCCGGTCGCCGGGCTCGAGGCCGACTTGGAGGTTTCCAACGGATGAGCGCCCACCAGCAGCTCGAAGAGCACCACGCCGAGCGCATAGACGTCAGACCGGGTGTCGACCGCGCTACCGCCGCTCTCGATGGCCTCGGGGCTCATGTAGCCGGGGCTGCCCACCCGCAAGCGGGTCGCCGTGGCTGCGGCCGCGGCTTCGCTCCAGGGCTCGAGGGCCTTGGCGATGCCGAAGTCGATGATCTTGGGAATCGGCCGTCCGTCGACCTCGGTGACCAAGATGTTCGAAGGCTTCAGATCACGGTGGATGACCCCTTTCTCATGGGCGTGTCGGACCCCTTCGCACACCGCGACCAGGAGCGCGAGCCGTTGCCGGAGGTCGAGACGCCGCGCGTCGCAATACTTGGTGATCGGCAGGCCGGGAATGTACTCGAGCACGAAGTAGGGCTGGCCGTGCTCGGTGGTGCCGGCATCGAAGACCTGGGCGATGCTCGGATGAGCGAGCCGTGCCATGGTCTCTCGCTCGAGCTCGAAGCGGCGCAAGGCCTCCTCGTGCGCACCGCCCCAACGGATCAGCTTGAGCGCCACCTGGCGGGGCAAGGGGTCGCCCTGCTCGGAGAGGTAGACCGTGCCCATGCCACCGCTGCCGAGAACCTCCAGAAGGTGATACGGGCCGATGCGCTCCGGGTGACCGCGAACGTTGTCGATCCCGTACGCCGCGCCGGGGGTCACCTGCGGCGCGGGCGCCGGGGAGCCGCCCATCCGCTGGCCGCGGGCGCGTGGGCCGAGCACCTCGGTCGGTAGATTCGTCGGCGGCGATCGATCGCTCATCAGCTCCGGATCTCCCGCTGGAGCCAGCCCGTGGCCGCTCCAGCCGCGCATCACGGTTCCGGGCGAGACCACAGTCCGCTGTCACCGCAATGCCGAGGCCGCCTCCCACCCTCGGCAAGAGCCGACAGCGGCCCCGCTCGCTTGTCTTGGTACCGGCGCCAGACTACCAGATCCCGTTCGAGGTGTCTGGCACCCGGGTCCCAAGGTGTCTGGCACCCGGGTCCCAAGGTGTCTGGCACCCGGGCCCAAAGGTGTCTGGCACCCGGGCCCAAAGGTGTCTGGCACCCGGGCGGGAGCTTCAGTCTGCGTCGAAGCCTGCTGTGCGTACGGCCTGGGCGAAGGTGTTGGCGGAGAGGGTGGCGGGCGGACACCCTTCCTGCACCGCGAGGTGGCGCAGGAATTCGCGCCAGGCATGCTCGCGTGCTGCCAGCTCGCGCCTGTTGCGAAGCCGGCCGAAGCGCTGGACCCAGCGGTTGTGGCGACACAGCATGCGGAAGCTCAAACAGGGGTCCGGACGCGCGGGATCGAGGCCGAGCAGGCGCACGTCGTTGCCGACTTCGTGCACCGGCTGCCCCCATTCTGCGTAGCCGCCGAAGACGTCGGTCATCTTGCCGAGGGCGCTGACCAGCCGCCCAGCGCCGAACCGGCCGAGGAGGCGGCCCATGAGTGGCAGGCCGACGGTGCGATGCAGGGTCGGCTCCACCAGCCGGACGTGAACGCCCAGCTCCTGGTTCAAGATGTCGGCGATCTCGGCCGCTGTGATCCGCCGGTCGTTGGCCAGGTGGATGCGCCGTCCCACGGCGCGTGGCTGGCGCAGCGCGGCAAGCACGCCGCGGGCCACCCGATCAACCGGGATCAGGTTGATCTCGGCCGACGGATCGCTGGGGAAGACGCTGGCCAGGCGCGCGAGCATCGCGATCTTGGAGCGCTCGCGCCAGGTCCCACGGCTCTCGACGATCGCCTCGCGCGCACGGCCGAAGAGGTTCACCGGTGCGTTGACCACCTTGGTGTCGCCGCGATTGTTGCCGGTATCGGAATCGCCGATGACGATCGATGGACACAGTTGGATGACCGGGAGCTGCTGCTCGAGCATGAAACGCTCGCTCTCGATCGATGCCATCGCCTTGGTCAGCTCGTAGTAGTTGTTGTAGTAGTTGCGCGGAAACGACAACGTGTCCTCACGCGCCAATGCCAGCAGTCGCCGCCCGTGGATGTAGGAGGTCTCGATTCCGATGTGGGCGACGAAACGGCTCTCGGCATGCCGTTCGAGGTCGCGCGAGACTGCGAGTGCGTGGAGCGTGCCCCGCACGTTGGCCCGAAAGGAAGCGCCGTAGGGAGCATCGAAGGCAACGCTTGCCGCGCAATGGACCAGGTGGGTAACGGTCCCAGCCAGGTGATTCAACGCCTCTGCACCGAGGCCGAATCCCGGCTTCTCGACGTCGCCCGAGATCGCATGGAATCGCGCGCGCGCAGCCGGCTCGGTGATCCCCAGCTCATCAAGTAAATCCTGGCCGCGCTGCGCCGCACTGCGGGTTACGAGCATTGCACCCGTGCGCGCGTCGCGCCGCACCCGCGGCCGGATCACCGCCTCGATGCCGGCAATGGCCGGATCGCGGACCGCTTGCCAGACGATCTCCTTGCCGATAAAGCCTGTGGCGCCGGTCAACAGGATGTACAGGTGCGCCTCGCCCTGCGCGCGCCGCGCCGCGTCGAGGCGGCTTGCCGCCCGCTGTTCCAGCGCCAGCACGTGGCTGACCCAAGCACGGGTGGCGATTTGCGGTCGCTTGAAGCGGAAGAAGCTCTCGGGTTGCTCGAGACCGAAGAGTGCGCGGGCAGTGCGCTCGGGGTCGGTCCTAAGCAGCCGGGCCAGGCGTTGCGCGCTGGCGCGCGCCACGGCCCGCAGGCGCGTCAACCTGCGCAGCGCCATGCGCTCGCTGCTGCCCTTGCGAATCGCCCGGCTCAGCATGTGCCGGGTATGGACATCCAGCGGATGCGCGCCGCGGTAGCGGTGAACAAGCAGCTCCTCGGGCTGGGGTGGCCGCTCGAGCACCTGGCCGGTCTCCAGGCTCACCCGCTCGATGTAGCGACCCGGGTTGGACGGATTGTCGGGGTCGCTTGGGTCGTTGTCGCCAGTGGAATCGTTCGCATCGCGCACAGTGGGCCTCGCGCCGGTCGAGATGGGCGAGCTTACAGCCCGCAGAGCCGCCACGGACCCCTGGCCTAGTGGGCGCGGCGCCGAGTCTTCTTCTGTGTCGGGATGCCTGCCTCGAGAGGAGCCACAAGAAAGCTGACGATTTGACTTGCCTTCCTGGCGCGCGTGGGGTATAGTCTGACGCGATCAGCGAAGCGTTGCCCAGCGACGTGGAGACCAGGCCACAGCGGCCTCGTCCTCGGTGCGTTGGTGTTCGGTGGGTCGAAGGCCTGAGCCTGCCGGGCTCGGCCGGGTGGGCCGCAATGGTTGGGTTGCGCCCCGGGGCCATCCGCTACGTCCGTTTCGCCCAGACGGTGAGGAGAGTACGAGATGGAAAACGATGTCATCTTCCAACCGCTCGCGTTCCGGCATCTTACGGTCAAGAACCGCCTGTTTCGCTCCAGCATCTCGGGCCGGTGGGACAACTACGACGGCTCGGGAAACCAATGCCGGATCAACTGGGAGGAGAAGTTCGCACGCGGCGGCATCGGCGCCATCATCAGCTCCTTTGTTCCGGTGCACATCCGCGGTCGGATCCTGCCCAACTACGCGATGATCGATGCCGACGACAAGATTCCCTTCTGGCGCCGGGTGGGCGAAAAGGTTCACGAGTACGACTGCCGCTTCATCATGCAGATCAGCCACTCCGGGCGCCAGCGTGACGTGCCCGGGGTCGAGAACCACCTCGGGGTCGGCCTCTCGTCGACCAGCAGCAAGGATACGTTTCACGGCCTGCTCTGCGAGGCTGCGACCACCGGCGAGATCGCGGGTCTGGTCGAGCTTTTCGCCCAAGGGGCGCGACGGGCCCGCGAGGCGGGCCTCGACGGCATCGAGCTGCATGCCTCGCACGGCTATCTCTTCACGCAGTTTCTCAGCTCGGGGATCAACGACCGCAAGGATGAGTACGGCGGTTCACTGCGCAATCGCTATCGCTTTTTGCACGAGGTCATCCACGCCGTGCGGCGTGAGGTCGGTGACGATTTTCACCTGCAGGTGAAAATGAACGCCATCGACCTCAACAACGCGCTCTATCCGTGGGAGAAGAAGGGCAATACCGCGGAGGAGTACATCCAGATCTGCAAGTGGATCGAGGAAGATGGTGCCGACGGGCTGCATGTCTCGGCCGGTAGCATGTTCCCGCATCCGTTGGTGCCGCCGGGTGGCTTCCCGCCCGATGAGCTCAACTGGTGGTACGGCGGCATGGGCTCGAGCGGTACCCGCGGCTTCTTGCCGAACTACACCTCATTTCACTTCAAGCTGCTGCGGCCGCTGTTCTTATGGTTGTGGAACCGCACCAAGAAGAAGTACCCGATCGAAGGCGTGAGCATGGACCTGTGCCGCGCCATCAAGCAGAGCGTCAGCATTCCGGTGCTCAACACCGGCGGCTTTCAACGCGGTTCGCTGATCCGCAAGGGGATCGAAGAAGGGTACTTTGACGGTGTGGCCATCGCGCGGCCCCTGATCGCCAACAATGATCTACCCAAGATCCTTGCCGCAGGCCGTGATGAGCCCGAGCGACCATGCTCGTTTTGCAACCGCTGCTTGGTCAATGCGATCGCCAATCCGCTCGGCTGCTACGACGAGCGGCGCTTCAACAGCCACGAGGAAATGATCGCAGACGTGATGACGGTTTACGATCCGCCGCCGTTTCCGACCTAGCGCACTGCCGCTTTCGGCACACGGCCGAGGAACACTGCCTCCATCGGCCGGGGCGTCACGAAACCGCGATGTCAGAAAACCCGAGACTGCGGCAGCGTCTCATACGGGGTGAACGCCATGGCAAGAAATCAAACCCGAACCAAGACCCGCGGCGTCGTCCTGGTGGACGACGTTCGCCAGAGCCCGGTGGACCGTGATCTCGCCAAAACGACCCGCAGGCTGCTTTTCGCGCTGCTGCTGGTGGTCGCGCTGGTGGTCGCGCTCGTCTACTGGCGAGCAGCGGCGAGCCGGGACCAGAGCGTCGCCTTGGGGTTCGCTCCGGGATCTTCGTCCACCAGCGCCGAGAGCGGGGGAATGCCTGTAGGAAGCGCGGGGTGATCCCCGGCGTTTGGAGCCAGAGCCACCAGCGAGCAGGTCATGAACGAGGGTACACCCATGGCGGCGAGAAAGCAGACCACGCAAGAGGGAGCGGCTCGCACCTTCGACCAGGTGCTCGCCGACGAGCTGGATGCGATCCATGCGCGGCGTGCACGTTGTGCCGGCCGAGATGCGCTGGTCGAGTCCAGCGAGGCGAGCGAGTCCAGCAAGGCGGTCGAACCTGGCGATGGCACCGAGATCGCGACCCCGATCGCCCGGGCCCACCGCGCCGAGCTGGTGGGTCTGGCATTTTCCGGCGGTGGCATTCGCAGCGCAACGGTCAACCTCGGGGTGGCGTCCGCGCTCGCCCGGCGTGGGTTGCTCCGGCGCTTTGACTATCTCTCGGCCAATTCGGGCGGTGGCTACATCGGTGGCTGGCTGCTCGCGTGGATCAAGCGTCAGGGCTTTGCGACTGTCGAGCGCTCGCTGGCCGGTGCACCACCGCCGGCCAGCGCCGCCACCGGCGCTGCCAGCACCCCCCATGAGCCACCTCCGGTGTCCTTTCTGCGGGCCTTCAGCAACTACCTGACACCGAAGGTGGGGTTGTTCGCCGCCGATACCTGGACGCTGGTCACCACCTACTTGCGCAACCTGGTGCTCAACCAGAGCATCCTGGTCCTCGCGCTGGCCGCCATCTTGCTCAGCCCACGCCTGGTGGTACTGGTCTCCGAAGCCATTCACGACGACCCGGTGGCGCTGGCTGGTTGGGCGCTGCTGTTCTTGGCGATCAGTCTGGTGAGCTTCAGCGCCAATCTGCTGACGCTCGAGCAAGAGGGCGACAGGCCGACGCCCGCGTATACCGAGCAGCAATGGGTTCAGTTGCTGGTGGTGCTGCCCTTGTTTATCGCGGCGTGGTTGGCGGGGCTGTGGATCTGGTTCGCCAAGCTGGGCCCGGATCAAGAGCTGCTGGCGGACTGGCTGGCTGCGCGCTGGTCATGGTTCGCCGGCCGCACCGAAGGCATGCGGGCGAGCGTCGAGCCCCTCACTTGGGCGTTGCTGGTGGCAGCGGCTTACACCTTGGTATGGCTGCTCGCCGGCTTGTTGGTGTCATTGGGAAAGAGGCTGCATGGCCGGTCGATCGCGCCGCGCGATCGAAAAACCTGGGCAGTGACGGTGGCCGCGGCGCCGATCGCCGGTGCGGTGGGGGGTGTGTTGCTGTGGGCGCTGGCCACGGGCGCCGACCGCTTCGCCCACATCATGGCGCCTGATGGTGTGCACGCGTCCTGGCATCTTTTCCATGTCAACGTGTGGAAAGCACCGCTGATCGTTCTGATCTTCCTGCTCGCAGGTTTCGTGCACCTCGGCCTGGTCGGCCGCGCCTTCCCCGAAAGCCATCGCCAGTGGTGGAGCCGCCTGGGGGCGTGGTTGTTGATCTATGCTCTGGCCTGGCTGGGCCTGTTTGGAACCGCGGTCTATGCGCCGCTCTTGGTGTTGTGGTTGGGCAGTGCTCTCTCGGCGGCAGCCGGTGTTGGCTGGGCGGCGATGAGCATCGCCGGTGTGCTGATCGGGCGCCGGGTGGCGACGCCAGCGGCTGGCGCGGGCCAGAGCCCGCCCATCCTGCGTTCGCTGGTCCTCGCCCTAGCACCCCAGGTGTTCATCGCCGGCATGCTGGCCCTGGTGGCGCTCGGCCTGCACGCTGCTCTGTCCGCGGCCGCGGCGGGAAGCAACCCCTGTGGTTGGTTCTGGCCGCCTCCTGAAGTGGGCTTGCATCAGATCATAGCGTGTCATTCATCCCGCATGTGGGCCACCACCGGCCCACTGGACACGCCACTGCTCTTCGCCGCCCTGACGATCGCTGCCCTATTGCTCTCAGGGCGGGTCGACATCAATCAATTCTCCATGCATCTCTTTTACCGCAATCGCCTCATCCGCGCCTTTCTCGGCGCCTCGAACGCCCAGCGCAGGCCCCAGCCCTTCACTGGCTTTGACGCCTGCGACGACCTGCCGATGGCCAGTCTCTCGCCGCAGGGCCCTGGTGGCTTCGAAGGCCCGTTCGCGATCTGGAATACAACGCTCAACCTGGTGTCGGGCGAAGAGCTCGCTTGGCAAGAGCGCAAGGCAGCGAGCTTTTGCGTCACGCCGCAGGCGGTGGGCTTCGAGGTCAACGCGGCGAGCGGGCGAGACGCCGCCGGGAGTGGACTCGCCAGCGCCGGCTACCGTCCGACCGCGGGCTACGACCAGACCGAGCACGGGCTGACCCTGGGCACGGCGATGGGGATCTCGGGCGCTGCGGTGAGTCCCAACATGGGTGCTGCAACAGATTCGTCGCTGGCCTTCTTGCTGACCCTGTTCAACGTCCGGTTGGGGTGGTGGCTGGGCAATCCTCGCCGCCGACGGACGTGGAATCGGATGGGACCGGGCATCGGACTGCTGTCGCTTCTCGCCGAGCTTTTCGGCATGACCCATTCGCGCTCGCGCTATGTCTACCTCTCCGACGGCGGCCATTTCGAGAACCTCGGTGTGTATGAGCTGATTCGCCGTCGCACCCGCTTCGTGGTCGCCATCGACGCGGGGGGTGACCCGGACCTGCGCTTCCATGACTTGGGCGAGGCGATCCGCAAATGCCGCAACGATTTCGGCGTCGAGATCGAGATCGACCTGGGTCGCATCCGCCGGGCCCAAGGCGCGCCATTTTCGTCCCGGCATTGTGCCGTCGGCACCATCCGCTACGACCGCGTCGATGCCGGTGCCAGGCCCGGCACGCTGGTTTACTTGAAGGCGAGTTTGACCGGCGACGAAGATGAGGACGTGCTCAACTACGCGGCCGAGCATGACGCCTTCCCGCACGAGCCCACCACCGATCAGTGGTTTGGCGAGTCGCAGTTTGAGTCCTACCGCAAACTCGGTGAGCACATCGGCGAGCAGACCTTCGCTCCACTCGCTGAAGCGCCGGCTGGAGCTTCGACCGAGACGCTGTTCGCCCATCTGCGCCAAGCCTGGAATCCAGCCGCGGCGGGCGCCGGGTCCGACCGAAGCGCTCAGGGCGAAGCGCACGGTCCGATTCTGGCCACCTTCGATCGGCTGCTGGTATCGATGCGCAGCGAGCTCGCAGCCAGGGGCTGGTCACCCGGCCCGGCCCCGGCGACCCCGGCTCCGGGCGACGCGGAGCAACCATGAAGCTGCGGGTCGCCAGCCGCGTTCTTGCCGGCACCGTCGTTTTTGCCGGCGCCTTCGCCGTGTTCGCGTTCCGCGCCTGCTGCAGTGGCTGTTCGCCCACCCGCGAGCGGGTGATGGCTGAGGCCGGACTGGATCCGAGCGTGCCCTATCTCCGCGCGCTGCGACGTGCAGCCTAAGCGAATCACCCCGAGGCCGCGCAGCAATGGCTGTTGGATCGCGACGCCTATCAAGCATTTCGTTCCCGGCGGCTCGAAGAGCTTCGTCACCATCCCTATCTCCTGCGCTTCCCGGCCTGGAGCGATGAACAGCGTCTGGGCTGGGATACTTGGTTTCACTGGACGGCAGGAAACCAATTGCTGTGGCGCGACCTGGCGCAGCGCAGCGGCGGTGCGCTCAATCTACTGCGCTTGCTCGACAACCGGGCGCTGCCTCGCGAGCAACGTTTCGCTCGCTTCGGGCTGATCAACGATCCCGATACCGGCCCTCCGACGCGGGACAGCGAAGGCCACTGCTTGCCGGATGCCTACGGCCTCTGCTTGGACCGGGTGCTCGAGCCGCGTGAGAGCGAGGCGAGCGCAGCCTTCATGGGCCGCGCGTCGGGGATCCTCGGCCTGCGGCTCTTCGCGAACCCGGACTACCAGTCGGCAGCCTGGAACCCCGCCGAGCCCTGGCAGCCGCCCGCTGGTTGCACGCCCGGCGCCCGCGAGGGGAGCGATGCCTCGACCACCGCGCGCGAGAGCAACCAGGACTGCCTGCAGCCACCCTTGGTCGTGGGCATGACCTGCGGCTTTTGTCATATCACCTTCGATCCGGAGAATCCGCCGGCCGATGTCGCCAATCCCGGTTGGCAAAACCTTGCCGGAACACTGGGCAACATTTACTTGCGCGAAGGACCGCTTTTTGCCTGGATGTTGGATTTTGGCGAAGACAACTTCTACACGCACTATCTGCGCGCCCAGCAGCCGGGTACCAGCGACACGTCGCGGATTGCCACCGACGACTTGGACAACCCGAGCGCGATCAATGGGATCTTTCATCTCGGCAGCCGCCTCGCCGAAGCGAGCACCGAGACGCTGCCGCACGGCGGCACCGGTGCGGTGCCGCATGTGCTCAAGGATGGGGCCGATTCCGCCGGTGTACCGCTCGCCGCGCTGCGGGTGTACGTCAACATCGGGATGCTGGGCAATGAATGGCTAAACGACCACTATGCCTACCTGCTGCTCGGTGGTCAACCGACCGCGCAAAAACCATTTCGCATCGCGCACGCCATGGTCACGCCGAGCTACGACGGAACCTTCGCTTGGAACCGCACCGAAGCGCGCATGGCGGATCTCCAGGCCTACCTCGAGGGCGAGCGCACCTTCCCGCTGGCCGATGCGCCGGGCGGTGAGGCGTACTTGGAGGCCACCGCCGCTTCGCTCGACACAGGCAGGCGGGTGTTCGCCGACCACTGTGCAGGCTGTCATTCGAGCAAACAGCCGGCGTTCGATCGCATCGCATCGCCCGAGCGCTGGCGCGATGCGATGCGCGCCCTGGTCGCTAGCGATGACTTTCTCCGCGGCAACTTCCTGTCCGACGATCGCCGCTACCCAGCGCAGGTGGTCGGCGTCAACCTGGCGCGCAGCATGGCCACCAACGCGCTCCAGGGCCAGGTTTGGAACGATCTGTCGTCGCTCACCTACAAGGGCTTGCCATCGATCGGCGAAGTGACGCTTACGAGTCCATTTGCCGCCGGCGAGACGTTGTCGTTTTGTCCACCCGCGGGCGGGCGTGGCTACTACCGCACGGCGTCCCTGGTAAGCCTGTGGGCCACCGCGCCGTTTTTTCACAACAACGCGGTCGGCCGACCGGTGCACGATCCGAGCGTGGCGGGTCGCCTGGCGGCCTTTGACGACGCGGTCGAGCAGCTTCTATGGCCCGAACGGCGCACCGATCCGAGTGGACGCCCGGGACCCTACATCAAGCGTACCGGCGATCGCGTGACCTGGCTCGAGCTGCCGAGCGGCCTGCTGGTTCCCGTGCCACCCCGCTATCCGATCAAGATGGTAGGGAACCTGCCGCTTCATTCCTTGGCCGAAAAGCTGCCCAGCAGGCTGCTCGCTCGGCTGACCCAAGATGTCAGCGCCTCGCGACAGGAACGCAAGGCGCGCATCGTCGACGAGGTGCTGGGCAACGAGACGCTTCGGAAGCTCTTGCGCAAGATGCTGCTGCGCGCCAACAGCGCACCCGATTTCGTGGAAAACAAGGGGCACGAGGCGATCGTCGCACGGATCGACAGCGATGCTGACAAGCATGCACTCGCCGCGTTCCTCGCCCGACTTTGATGTTACGAACCATCCCAAAGGTAGGTTGGTCATGAAACGTTCGCGAGTCATTGTGATCCTGATTCTGGTCATCGCCCTCGGTCTTTTCCTCTGGTTGCGTCGCGACCGGGGTCCGGCCATGGACGAGGCGATGGCGCTCGGCAAGACGCCGGCGGACTTTCCGCAGGCTGCCGACGACTACTTCCACGACATGGACGGCGGTGTGGCCATGAGCGAGGCGGAGATCAAAGGCCGCAACACCTGGATGGTGTGGACGGGCGGCAACGAAGCATTCTGGGACTACTTGGCGAACAACAGCTTCGGGACCTTCGATCTGCTGAAATCGCTGTCGTCCTACCCGTGTTCGAGCGACCAGGAAGCGCGTGCCGCTGCCTATCGCTCGCCGTTTGACGCTTCGGCATCCGCGGACCCCTATGCCGAGAGCCGATCCGGCTACGGTGCCGAGAATGGCTACGGTGCCGAGAATGGCTACGGTACCGAGAATGGCTACGGTACCGAGAGCGGCGAAGGTGGCTACGGCGCCGCGGGTGACTACGGCGACTTCGAGAGTATCTGCAAGGACGCCATGCATCCGAAACCCGGGCAGCCGTATTTTCGCAACTACGATCGCGAGACCCGCTTCTGCTACCTCGGGTTGATGAATGAGCCAGGCTTCGAACGGCCGACCGCGCCCGACGAATGGGGGCTGTGCCTGGACCAGCGCACGACCTCGGAAGATCCCTTTGACGAAGCGATCTACGGGCGACCCTCGGGTGTCTTGGGACTGCGTCTTTACCCCAACCCCAACTTCGACCAAGCGGCCCAGAAACGCTGGCATGAAGGCCAGGCGCGCGATGCCTTCTACACCGATCCGAGCTTTTATTCCAGCAGCGATCTGGTGCGGCCATACCGCGTGGGCATGGCGTGCTCGTTTTACCACGTCAGCCCCCATCCGGCCCGCCCGCCCGTCGATCCGGAACACCCAGAGTTCGCCAACCTTTCAGGAACCATCGGCGCTCAGTACTTCTGGTTCGGCCGCATTTTCGGACCCAATCTGACCCCCGACAACTTTGTCTGGCATCTGCTCGACGCCCAGCAGCCAGGAGCGGTCGACACCTCCTTCGTGCCCACCGACTACATCTTGAATCCGAGGGCGATGAACGGCGTCTTCAACGTCGCGGCACGCCTGGCGGCCGGCGAGCGCTTCCATCAAGAGACCAGCGCTGGCGGTGCTCTCGCTTTGCCCGAGGTCGCAAAGCGTGGACCGACGTTCGGCGTACCACAAATCCTTTGGGATGGCTCGGATTCAGTGGGCATCGACGCGGCCCTGACGCGTGTTTATATCAATATCGGTGAGTACCACCAGGAGTGGATTCGTCACATCCAGCCGCTGGTCGGGCTCAAGAAGCAAAGCCCGATCGAGGTGGCTGTAGCGCAAGAATACTCGACCTATTGGAACAGCACGCAGGAGAGGGCGGGGAACCTCGCTGCCTACCTGGTCAAGGCGAGCGACCAGGCCATCAACCCCATGCGTCTGGCGTCTGCACCCGATGGCGACAGCTTCCTTCGTGGTGCGCGCGACGAAGAGGAATACCAGGCCGTACTCGATCGTGGCAAGGTAGTCTTTGCGGAAACCTGCGCCCGCTGCCATTCGAGCAAGCTGCCCAAGCCAGCACCGGGAATCGATGATGGGGTGAGCTGCGGTGGCGCGAATTTCCTCGATTGCTGGCAGCGCTACTGGGACTGGACCGAGTCGGACGACTTCAAACAGCGTATGACGGAGATGGTTCTTGCGGACGATTTCCTCGATGACAACTACCTGTCGACCGATATGCGCATTCCGGTCACGCAGCTCGAGACCGAGGTTTGTAGCTCCATGGCCTCGAACGCGATCGCTGGTCATGTCTGGGACAACTTCTCCTCCGCGACCTACAAGAGCCTGCCCTCGGTGGGCGACGTCAAGGTGCGTACTGCGATCACCGGCGACGCGGTCGATCAAGAGAGCACCTGGCCCGCGCCCGGTGGCGGTCGCGGCTACCAGCATGTAGCATCGCTGATCGCCGTTTGGTCCAGCGCGCCCTACCTGCATAACAACGAGATCGGTTGGTTCACGAACGATCCTTCGGTCGAGGGCCGCTTGGCGGCCTTTGACCATGGCATCCGCTAGATGCTTTGGCCCGAACGTCGCGGCAAGACCGTGCGCCGCACGGATCGAGAGACCAGCTTGGCCGTCTACACACCAGCCTTGCCCGATCCGCTCGAGAAGCTGGTCGAAGGCAACCTGGCCCGTTGGTTGCTGCGCAAGATCGGCCTCAGTGACCTGGTGGGCGACGGCAAGATCACCCTCGGACCGATCCCGAAGGGCACACCGGTAAGCCTGCTCGCCAACCTCAACATCGACCGCACCGATCCGCGCTTCGACGCCTCGAAATCTGCCAAGATGTTGGTGGCGATCAAGAAGAAGCTGAAGGAGATCGGCGAGGGCGCCGATCCGACCGCGGTGTGGACCGAGCCCGCTTTTCTCGCCATGTTGGTCGCCAACAGCACCTGTCCTGACTTCGTGGTCGACCGTGGCCATAACTTCGGGGGTGATCTCGCGGATGCGGACAAAGAGGCGTTGATCGAATTCGTAAAAACCTTCTAGCTGTGGCTAGGAACAGCAGCATGAGCAACGAGTACGAATACATCGTGGTGGGTTCGGGGGCTGGCGGTGGCCCCCTGGCGGCCAACCTGGCGCTCGCCGGGCATCGGGTCTTGCTGCTCGAAGCTGGCGGTACAGAGGAACCCTACGACTACCAGGTGCCGGCGTTTCATCCCTTCGCATCCGAGAATCCCGAGATGTCCTGGGCATTCTTCGTCCGTCACTATGACGACCAGAAACAGCAGGCTCGCGATTGGAAATTCCGGCCCGATCAGGGTGGGGTTTTTTATCCGCGTGCCGCGACGCTCGGCGGCTGTACCGCCCACAACGCGATGATCCTGGTGTACCCGGACAACAGCGACTGGGACGGCATCGCCCGCTTGCCCGGCGATGCTTCATGGCGCGTGACGGCCATGCGTGCCTACTACCAGCGCTTGGAAGATTGCCGCTACCGCCCGTGGTGGCAACGCTTCGCCCGCTGGCTGGGATGGAATCCGAGCCGTCATGGGTTCGGCGACGGCTGGTTGACCACCAGCGCGGCCGACCCCAAGCTGGCCCTCCAGGACGAGGAGATGCTGGCCATCGTCAAGCGTGCCGCCCGCAGCGCCTTGTTCGGTATCGGCGACCTGATCAAACGAATCTTGCTCTTTCCTTGGACCTTTGCCGATCCCAACGACTGGCGTTCGGTCGCGCGTCGCGCCGAGGGTCTGCGGTTGACGCCGTTGACGGTCAAGGATGGGCAACGCCTCGGTGCGCGCGAGCGGGTGCTCGCGGCCCGCGCGGCTGTGCCCGATCGACTGATCCTGCGCACCGGCGCGCTGGTCACCCGCGTGCTGTTTGACGATCAGAACCGTGCCATTGGCGTCGAGTACCTCGATGGCAGCGGTCTTTACCAAGCCAGCGCCGGGCGTGCCGAGCCGGCCGAACGTCGAGCGGACGCGCCACGGGTTCAGGTCTACGCCTCGCGCGAAGTGATTCTGGCTGGCGGTGCCTTCAACACGCCGCAACTGCTTCAGCTCTCGGGCATCGGCCCAGCAGCGCTGCTTGAAAAACACGGCATCCCGCTGCGCCTCGATCGGCCGGGGGTCGGGGCCAACCTCCAGGACCGGTACGAAGTCTCGGTGGTGCACAAAATGAAGCGCCCGTTCAGCATGCTGGAGGGCGCCACCATGCGTCCGCCCGCGCCGGGGCAGCCGCCGGATCCGCATTTCGAGCAATGGCAGCGGGAAAGAAAGGGTGTCTACACCACCAACGGCGCGGTGATTTCGATCATCAAGCGTTCACGACCCGAAGCGCTGGATCCGGACCTTTTCATCTTCGGCCTGGCAACCGATTTCCGCGGCTACTTCCCCGGCTACGCCGAGCTGATCGGAACGCCACCGTTCGACAAGTTCACCTGGGCGGTGCTCAAGGGGCATACCACCAACACCGAGGGTAGCGTCACCATCCGCTCGGATGATCCTTGTGATACGCCCGATATTCGCTTCCGGTACTTCGAGGAGGGCAATGGTGATGCCCACGACCTGGAGGCGGTGGTCGACGCGGTGCAATCGATCCGCGGCATCGCCGAGCGGTACGGGGATGCGGTAGCCGAGGAAATCCAGCCCGGACCGCAGGTCAACAGCCGCGATCAGCTCCGCACCTTTGTGCGCGACCAGGCCTGGGGCCATCACGCCTCATGCACCTGCAAGATCGGCACGCCGGACGATCCCATGGCCGTGCTCGACAGCCAGTTCCGGGTCTATGGAACCGAGGGCTTGCGGGTGGTCGATGCCTCGGTCTTCCCGACCATCCCTGGCCTGTTTATCGTCTCCGCCGTGTACATGGTGGCGGAGAAGGCGAGCGACGTCATCCTGGCCGACGCGCGCAACTCTCTGGACCAAGCATGAAACCGCTGGAGTGATCTTAAGATGAGCCGAAAAACGCGAACCAAGACCCGCGATCAGGTGTTGATCGACGATGTTCGCACCAGTCCCGTGGACCGTGACCTGGCGCGCACGCTGCGCCGATTCGTGGGCTGGCTGTTGCTGCTGATCATAGTGTTGATCGCGGCATCACTGGTGCGTCGTTTTACTGCTGACCGGCCTGTGGACTACTCGGATCCGGTGGCGCATTTCAAGTATGGTTCGATCGGCAGCGAGCCGGGAGGCTCTTTGCTCGAGGCTGCGGGCGGGCTTTTGCCGCCAGAGCCGATCTTCCGCGTACTGCCACAAATCTGCGCAGACAAGCTGCCCGGCGGTTACGCTGCCTTGGGGTTCCTCTTTGAGGACGGGCACGACCTGCCGATCGGTGTGTCGAAACGGCTGCGGCTCGGCTTCCATCAGGTCGGTCTCAACTGTTCCGTCTGCCACACCGGCACCGTGCGCGACAGCTCGCAGGCGGCACCCCGCATCATCGCTGGCATGCCGGCGCAACAACTCCAGTTGCAGGACTTCTTTCGCTTCGTGCTCGATTGTACGCTCGACTCGCGCTTCACCGCCGACAACCTCCTCGGTCGGATCGAAGAAGCGGGTATCGAGCTCGGCTGGTTGGATCGACTTTTGTATCGCTATGTGGTCATTCCACGGACCCGCGAGCAGACCCTCCAACTCGCCACCAGTCTGCGCTTGATCATGGGAGACAAGGTCACCGAATGGGGTCGTGGTCGCGTGGATACGTTCAACCCCTACAAGGGCATGCAATTCAACTGGCAGCTCGACCGGCTGCCGCTCAGCGAGCTGACGGGCGCATCGGACTTTCCATCGCTGTGGAACCAGGAGCCGCGCGATGGCATGGAGCTTCATTGGGATGGGAACAACGACTCGGTCGACGAGCGCAATCTGAGTGCTTCGTTGGGTGCTGGCGTGACCCCGGTGACCGTCGACCATCCGCGCCTCAAGCGCGTCCGCGACTGGATTTGGAATCTGCCGCCGCCGCCCTATCCCTACGACGTGGATGCTGCCAAGGCCGCGCATGGGCAAGCGGTGTATCGCATCTACTGCCAGGAATGCCACGCCGATCATCGCTTCAAGGATGGCGTGATCGACGGTGCCAAGGTGGGCACGGTCGAGCCGCTGGGCTCGGTCGGAACCGATCCGTTCCGGCTTCACTCCTACACCTACACCTTCGCGGCAAACCAGTACACGCTTTACCCGGAGTCGCGCTATCGGTTCACCCATTTCCACAAGACCAATGGCTACGCCAACCAGCCGCTCGACGGCATCTGGGCACGAGCGCCCTACCTGCACAATGGCGCCGTGCCCACCTTGCGTGATCTGCTCGAACCGCCATCCGCGCGCCCGGCAATCTTTTACCGCGGCAATGATGTCTTCGATCCGGTGAAGGTCGGCTTTGTCTCGGATGTGCCGGCGGCGAACGGCCTGCGCTTTTCGCGGTTCGACACCGCACTCGATGGCAACCACAACGGTGGCCACCTGTGGGGCGTCGAGCTGCCGGCGGAAGACAAGGATGCCGTGGTCGAGTACTTGAAGACCTTTTAAGAGTTTTAGGAGAGCGAGGTATGAGTCACACCGTTACCCACCGCAAGGGCCTCATCGCCCTGGTTCTGCTGCTCGTTCTGGTCTCGGTACTCGGCTGGCTGGCCTGGGACCATCTGCTGCGCACGCGGCCCCAGGAGCTGGCGGATGATTCGATCGAGGAGTACTTCAAGTACGGCTCGGTGGGCACCGAGGAAGCGGCCGGCATCCCCTTGTGGATCTGGCTGGTGCTGCCGAAAATGTTCCCAGAGTATCTGCCCGCTCCCGGCGGCTGGGCGGCGCTGGGCTTTGTCTGGGAGCAGGGGCGGGAGCTGCCGGTCGGCTTCTCGAAAAAGACCATTGGCTTCCCCCGTGTCGGGATCAACTGTGCCCTGTGTCATTCGGCCACGCTGCGTACCACGGCCGATGCCGCACCGCAGGTTTTCCTCGGTGGTCCGTCCTCGACCATCGACGCGCTGGCCTACCAGCGTTTCCTGTTTCAAGCGGCAAGCGATCCTCGTTTTACGTCCGGCAATATCCTGGCATCGGTCAGTCAGATCACAAAGCTGTCGCTGATCGATCGACTGCTATACCGCTTTGTGCTGGTGCCACAGACACGCAAGGCACTGTTGGAACAAAAGGAGGCGTTCGCCTGGACCGAGACGAGGCCTGATTGGGGGCGGGGACGAATCGATCCATTCAATCCGCCCAAGATCGCGATTCTCAACGTGCCGGTGGGTGATACCATCGGCAACGCTGACATGCAGGCGATCTGGAACTTGCGGCCGCGTGCCGAGGCGGGCCGGTCGTTTCATTGGGACGGTCTGAACACGGATCTCCGGGAGGTCATCATCAGCTCGGCGCTGGGCGATGGCGCCACAAAGAAGTCGTTGCCACTGGCGGCGCTCGAGCGCATCGAGACGTGGACCTTGGATCTTCAGCCGCCAAGCTTTGCCAATTTCTTTCCAATCGATCAGACGCTCGCCACTGCCGGTGTCGAGATTTTTACCACGCATTGTGCTGCCTGCCATAGAGCCGACAGCACGCAGACCGGCACGGTGCTGGTGCTTGGCGATGTCGCCTGGGAGGGTGGCGAAACTGATTCCCACCGGGCCGAGATGTGGACCCCCGAAGCGGCGACAGCCTACAATGCATTCGGCGACGGCTACCCCTGGTATTTCTCGCATTTCCGTTCGACGGGGGGCTACGTCAATGTGCCGCTCGACGGGATCTGGCTGCGTGCGCCCTACCTGCACAACGGCTCGGTACCCTACCTCGACGAGCTCTTGGAGCGGCCGGCCATGCGCACGACTGTTTTCTACCGCGGCTTCGATGTCTACAATCCCGATCGCATGGGCTTTGTGGCTGAAGGCGCTGATGCGGAACGGGTCGGCACTCGGTTGGACACCCGTGCGCTAGGCAACAGCAACCGGGGGCATCTGTGGGGCACAGACCTGGCACCGGAGCAAAAGCGCGCATTGCTCGAGTACTTGAAGACGTTGTGAAAAAACCTCGTGTGACCGAGCGCGCCAACTTCGCGCTGAGGAGAGATCCGAAATGAGCAAGCATGCCGTATGGTTCCGCCGCGCGATCTGGTTGGGAATCCTCGCGGACTGGGCGCTTGGAATTCCGGTGATTTTTGCCCCGGAAACAGTGCTCGATCTGCTTGGTTTCCGGCAAACGATGGATCCTGTGTGGGCAGCGTTTGCCGGGTTGTTGGTGGTCCTGTTGTCGTTGTTCTACATTCCCGGCGCACAGAATCCGCACCGTTACCGGTTCAACGCCTGGTTCGCGGTACTCGCTCGACCGCCTGGTGTTATCTTTTTCTTGTTCCTATGGAAGGGTAACTATCCAGCCTTCGGTCTACTCGACGGCGCGCTTTTTTTGATCCAGCTTCCACTGCTGCTGCTTACGCTCCGCGAACCGCCAGCGAAGTCGTGGCGGCGGGAACCTGCCCAGCAGGCGGACCCGCGCCAGCTCGAGAAGGCAAGCAGGTGGCTCAAGCGAACCATCTGGTTGGGCATCCTCGCGGACTGGGCGCTCGGCGTGCCCTCGATCTTCATTCCCGAGAAGGTGCTCGAGTTCGCGGGCCTACGTCAGACCCTGGACCCCGTGTGGACCGCATTCGCTGCGCTCATTTTGGTACTGCTCGGGGTGGCCTACGTACCGGGCGCCAACCGACCGCTTCGCTATCGGGCGAATGCCTGGCTGGCGGTCTTGGCACGGCCGCCTGGGGTGATCTTCTTTCTGTTTCTGTGGCCGGGTTTCTATCCGATGTTTGCGCTGCTCGACGGATTCTTGTTTTTGATCGAGTTTCCGTTCCTGATCAAGGTCATGCAGCTCATTCCGGAGCGACGCTTTCATGACACCGAGGTGGAAGCATACCGCGGCACGACGTTCCGAGCGCTCAAGGAAGCTGCGTGGCGCGGTGCCTACCCGGACAAGGACTTGCCGTACCACGCCGGGCTGGGGCCGACGACGTTTCTGCAATTCCTCAACGATTCGTCGCGCAACATGCACGATCATCGCGATATTCGTCCGGTGTACAACAAGCTGATTCATGCCAACGGCGTGTGCTACACAGGTACTTGGGAGATCGATCAGCCGACACCCTACACCGGCTACTTCGCCGAAGGTGCCGTGGGTCTCTTGATCGTGCGGGCGTCGGTGGCGGGTCCGCTGATCTGGCAGGGGGCGCGACGGGCTTTCGGCGTCGCTGGCAAGGTGTTTCCGACGCTTGATCCAGAGCAGCATTGCTGGCCGGGAAACTTTGTTACGGTCAGCCACCTGAGCGGCTCGCGCGCCAAGCATGTGCTGGACATCCCGATGTCGAACTACCCGAGCGTCGGACTCGATCCGGCTTCGAATCTGATCAATCGCGTGATCTTCCGCGTGATGGACACGCGCCCTGGCTATCGCCAGGTGTTTACCCTTTCGAGGCTCGGCGTGGCCGCGGGCACGCCGCTGGTGACACCGGACCTCATGGAGCTGCGCGCCGTGTCGGAGATGCCGCGGGTCGATGCCAAGGACTTTCGTGATGAGATTCGCTTGCGCGGCTATCCGGAGAACACGTTGATTTTCGATATTCGGGTCAAGAGCTTTTCCGACACGGATTGGCGGCGCATCGGCTCGATCAAGCTGACCGACGACGTGGTCTCGGAGGGCAGCGACAAGCAGCTTCATTTCTGGATCCCGCGCGACGTTCCCAACCAGGCGAGCAGGAGCTGAGCCCATGGCAATGGATTTTGATGTCATCGTTGTTGGCACCGGCTTTGGTTGTGCCATCACGTCCTGCCGTCTTGCGGAATCGGGCGCGCGGGTGTTGGTGCTCGAGCGTGGGCGGCGCTGGACGCCCGCGACCTATCCGCGCAAGCTGGGCGATCCGTGGCTGTATCATCCAGGCCATCCAGAGAAGCACAATGGCTGGCTCGATCTGCGCTTTTTCCGTGGCATGACCGTAGCCCAGGGGGCGGGTGTCGGAGGCGGCTCGCTATGCTACTCGAGTGTGGTGATGGAGGCGGATGGCGAGTGTTTCACGACCGGCTGGCCGGCCGAGATCACGCTGGACGAGCTGCGTCCGTACTACGCCAAGGTGCGGCAAATGATGGCGCTCAGCCCGATTCCGAAGCGCCAGGAGACGCATCGGTTCGCGCTGCTGCGCCGGGCGGCAGAGAAGCTCGGCCACGGCGACCGTTTCGAGCGTGTGCCACTGGCGATCAGCTTTGATCCGGAGTACAGCTATGATCTGCCGGATGCGATCGATGCCAAGCATTCGAAGCGTTTTACCAACGACCAAGGTGTGGCACAGGGCACCTGTGTTCATCTCGGAAACTGCGACATCGGCTGCGATGTGCATGCCAAGAACACTCTCGATCTGAACTACATTCCACAGGCCGAGAAGCATGGTGCAGAGGTTCGTACGCTGCATCTCGTGCGCCGTGTCGAGCCGCGGGGCACGGGCTACCGTGTGGTGTGGGATGCGTTGACCGATGGTCGCCGGGCGCGTGGGAGTGCGACCGCCGACCGGGTCATTTTGGCGGCTGGCTCGCTGGGTTCGACGGAGATTTTGCTGCGCTGCCGCGATCGCCACAAGACGCTGCGTGCGCTCAGCCCGCGGCTGGGGATGCAGTGGAGCGCCAATGCCAACTTCTTGACCCCGGCGGTGTACCCCGAAGAGGTGACGGTCAACCAGGGTATCGGGCCGACCATCTCGGCCGGCCTCGCCTTCATGGATGGCTCGCACCACGGCCAGCGTTTCTACATCGAGGATGACGGCTTTCCCAACCTGCTGCACAATGCGCTCGAAGCGCGCATCGCGGCGGGTGGCATCGGCGGCTTTGCCGCGCGTCGCCTGAGGCGGCGGCTGGGTGTCAGCGCCGAACGTGGGCTGGAGGAGAAGAATCCGGCCGCACAGATGATGGTGTGGCTCGGCGAGGGCATCGACGCTGCGGATGGGCGGCTGGTGCTCGGCCGGCGATTCTTCGCGCCGTGGCAGCGCGAGATCAAGCTGCGCTGGAGCAGCCGTGGTTCGCGGGCGGTGATCGACGCCATCCTCGATCTCCACAAGCAGCTTTCCGGCGTCGAAGGTGGCAAGCTCCAGATCCCGTTGTACTGGCGCTTCCTGCGCTCGCTGGTCACCGTCCACCCGCTCGGTGGTTGCGCCATGGGCAACGGACCCGAGGACGGTGTGGTGGATCACCGCGGCGAGGTCTTCGGTCATCCCAATCTCTTTGTCGCCGACGGCGCACTGCTGCCAGCGCCCACCGGTCGCAATCCGTCGATGACCATCGGCGCGCTGGCCGAACGCGTGGCCGAGCGGATCACCCGCGACTGAGGGCAAGGCCCGGGAGCGCTCGTGGCACGCCGGTGCTGGCGGCTGGTGCGTGGTGCGTGACAGCATGGACGCAAGGAGGTATCGGTCCATGCGACTCAGGCGTGTCTTTTCTCTGCTTCTCATCGTTCTCGGCGTCGTACTCATCGTGCTGGTGGCCGCGGGCTCGGCTGGCACCGCGAGCAGCCGCGGCAAGCAGCCGGCGACCCCTGCCGAAGCGGCGGGCAAGAGTCGACCCTTGGCCATCGCAACCTTCGCAGGTGGCTGCTTTTGGTGCATGGAGCACCCTTTTGATGAGCTCGAGGGCGTGGTGTCCACGACCTCGGGCTACACCGGCGGGCACCAGGCCGACCCCAGCTACCAGCAGGTCTCGGCTGGCGGCACGGGTCATGCCGAGTCGGTCGAGGTGCGTTTTGACCCCAGCAAGATCGGCTATGCGCGGCTGCTGGAGGTCTTCTGGCACAACATCGACCCAACGGTCGTGAATCGCCAGTTCTGTGACCATGGAAGCCAGTACCGGACGGCGATCTTCTACCACGACGAGGAACAGAAGAAGCTGGCGGAGGCGTCGCGCCAGGCCCTGCTCGATGCCCATGCAGTGAAACGGATCGTCACCGAGATCGTGCCCGCCGGCCGGTTCTACCCGGCCGAGGATTACCACCAAGACTTCTACAAGAAAAATCCCATTCGCTACAAGACCTACCGTTTGGGCTGCGGTCGCGATCGTCGGCTGCGGGCGTTGTGGGGCGACGCGGCGGGCCATTGAGCCGATGGGCGCGCCGCCGCGGCGATCGCTGCGCCTCTGAGAGGAGTGGTGTGGACACGGAGTTTTGAGTATGCGAAACTGTGATTATGGACACTCAAAATCACGCTCTCGCCACCCGTTTCGGATCGCTCGCGCTGTTGGTGCTGCCGCTTTGCTGGCTGCTCCTGCCCACACCCAGCCAGGCAACACCGCAGTTCGCGCGCCAGCACCAGCTCCGCTGCACGGCTTGTCACGCGCTGCCGCCGGGGCTCAACGAGCATGGGCGAGCGTTTCAGGCGCGCGGCTACCGGCTACCCGACGCCTCCGCGTCAGGCCCTACGGAGGTTGTTCCAGCGGCTGGATTCTCGACCCTGCCGCTGGCTGCTTGGGTCACCACCCGCTTCGAAGACCAGGGTGCCCAGGGCTCGAGCGACCTGCTGCTGCCGAAGGTCGAGCTGATCAGTGGCGGCACGCTGGGGCCCCGGTGGTCGTACTTCGTCGAGTGGCGGGTGGTCAGCCTGTCGCTCGAACGTGATGGTGGGCTGCGCGATCGAGGCGGCCGTTTCGAGGATCTTTTTTTTCAGTGGCAGGCGGGTCGCCATGCCTTCAAGCTCGGCCAGTACCGCGCCCTCAACCAGGCCGATGTTTCGCTGCGTCTTTCACCCAGTGAGCCGCTGCTGAGCAAGAACGATCTGGCAACAAGCGACCACCGCGATCCGCGCATCGCGTCGCTCAGCCGTTTTTCTCCCTCGGGTCGTTCACCGAGTCTCGGCTACGCCTTCCAGTCGCTCGCTGGCCAGCGGGCAGGCGATGGGCTCTTTCACCACATCACGATCCCCTTCCTCGGTGAGCTGTCGCTGCCACTCGGGGCCGAAGCGAGCGATACGGCGAGTTTCGAGCTCGGCGGGGCCAAAGGCATCTTTGCCGAGACCTTCTACCGCTCGGGCGAGCGCTCGATCGGCGTTCATGCCTTTGTCGGTGATGACGCCTGGCTGGCGACCGCGCTGGCGACCGCCGGCTGGAAGAAGCTGTTGGTGACCGCTGGGCTGGGGATCGACGATTCTCGGCGCGGTGTTCGCCGCCAGCGGCTGAGCGCTGCCTTCGAGTACCTCGCCAAGACCCGGGATACGCTGCGCATCGCCGCCGGGTTGCGGGTCGAAAATGTGTCCGACGATGGCAAACGCACGGCGGTCGTGCCCTATCTCGCCCTCTCCGGGCCGAACACGCGCCATACCTTTTTGGTCCAGTTGCAGTACCGGAGCCAGCAAGGCAGCGACAACCTGGTGATCGATTTCTCCTTGTTGTTTTGAGGCCCCAGTGTTGAGGCCCCAGTGTTGAGGCCCCAGTGTTGAGGCCCCAGTGTTGAGGCCCCAGTGTTGAGGCCACCGCTTCGAGGCCACCTATTCGGTGAGCGCCGCGGCGCGGCGGTGGTAGAGCTCGAAGCCGCCAGCCTGTGCGTCGCGTGCTACCTCGGTGGCGAGCTGATGCCCGCGCTGGGCGTTTCCCCAGCGCGTCTCGACCTCGGCGACTTCGAGCCGCACGGCCAAGGCCAGCGCGCCGTAGCCAGCGGATTCGACCTCGGCGCCGATTTTGTCGAGCATGGTACGCGCGCCGGCTGGATCACCCGAGGCTGCGCGTACGCGCGCGGCGACCAACCGCACCTCGAAGTGTGCCTTGGCGAGCTCGCTGGGTTTGGCCACGGGCAGGATGCGCTCAACCACCTTCCGCGCTGCCACCAGGTGCCTGTCGGCGAGCAACGCGCTGGCCAGCACGCTGCCCGCACGGGCTGCTTGCCCCGGGCGCGACTGCCGGCGGCAAGCCTCGGCGGCGAGCCGTGCCTCGAGCGCGGCGGCCGCAGGCTGCCCGGCATCGAGCCGCAGGCGGGCAAGCGCGATCTGGCTGTCGGTGCCAGCGCCGGTGTCGCCCAACGCGCGGCGGGTTTCAAGCGCCTGGCGGTGCAGCGTCTGGGCCCGCTCGAGGTCACCACGCAACCGGGCGATCTCGCCTTGCGAGAAACGGATCCGGGCCAGCACGGCCCGCGCTTCGAGGCGTTCGGCGAGCGCGCTGGCTTGTTCCAAGTCGCTGGCCGCGGACTCGAGCTCGCCGCGATCGAGCTCGATCGCGGCGATGCCGGCGAGCGAGGAAACCTCGCCGAGCGGATGGCCGATCGCCCTTCGCAGCTCGAGTGCCTGACGAGCGGTGCGCAAGCTCTGGCCGAGTGCGCCTTCGCGGCGGAGCACTCCTGAAATATTGGCAAGAGCGTATCCCTCGCCGCTCTTGTTTTCGATCTCGACCCAGATGGCTCTAGATTCTTCAAACATTTTCCGAGCTTGTTCAAGCTTCTCTTCGCTGGCGAGCAGTGTTGCGAAGTTGTTGAGGTTGTTGGCGATGGCCGGTCGGTTGCCGATCTCGCGGAAGATCCCCGCGGCCTCGCGGTACAGCGCTCGTGCGCGAGAGTGCTCGCCGCGCCGGCGCAGTACCAGCGCCAGGCTGCTGAGCGTCGCGGCATCGCCCCCGCGGTCGCCGATCTCGCGGTAGTGGTCGCGGGCTTCGGTGAACAGGGCTTGGGCCTGCTCCAAGTCGCCACTTTCGTACTGGGCGTTGGCCAGGTTGACCAGCGCTTCGGCAATTCCCGCGGGGTTGTTCCGCTCGCGGTAGCCGGCGAGCGCATTCTCTGCTGCCTGGATGGCTTCGGGCTGACGACCGAGGTTGCGCAGAGCGGACGAGCGTACGATCTCGGCGCGTGCCAACAATAGGCTGGCACCGAGTCTCCGCGCCTTTTGCGCGGCCGCAGTGGCCGCGACGAGCTGTTCGCCGAAGGCTGATTGCGTACCGTAGGCAGCGCTTTGTGCCAGGTCGATGCGCGGATCGGCGTCGAGGGGTGGCGGCAGACGGCGCATCTCAGCGACCGTCACCAGTGCGTCTTGGGGGCGGAAGTCCGCAGATTCGGCCGCGGCGAGGCGCAAACCGTACTCGAGGTTGTCGGGGCGGTAGTCCCACAGTGCGCGGTAGGCCTCGACGGCGGCCGACCAAGCGCCGAGGGTTTCGCGGTAGCGGCCCTCGACCAGCAAGCGATCTTCGCGATCGAGCTTGCCGGCGAGCTGGAAGGAGCGCGCCGCAGAGGCACGGGCCTCTTGCTGGTAGCCGAGCGCCTCCCAAGCGCTGGACAGCGCCGCGTGGAGCAGTGCGTTGTCGGGCTCGTGGCGCACCGCCTCGCGCAGAAGGTCGCGGGCGACGAGCGGCTCGGAGCTACGCAGCCGCTCGAGCGCCTGGGCGTAAAGCTGGGCCGCCTTGGGATCGGTCGGAAGCGTATTGACCCGCTTCTCGTCTGGCTGCTCGGCCCCTAGCCGCTGCCGGATGTCGGTCCCAGCGTCGGTGATGAGGTCGAAGAGCGCACTGCGCGGGCCGTTGAAGTTGGCCGAGTCGAGCACTGTGCCGGAGGCGGCGTCGCGCAGCGCGAGCTCGATGCGGATGTTCCCACCGTCGGGTCCGGGGAGGGTTATGTAGCTGCCGGAGGCGAGAAAATCACAGCCGAGCAACGCGCGGACCGAAGCCAGAACCGCGGGCTCGAGCGATTCGCTGGGGGCGATCGCGAGCTCTTTGCGCATGCGTGCGACCGTGGCGCCGGGCACCACGCGCAGACTGGCGCTCTCGGCCAGCTCGGTCGACAGCATCTCGGCGAGGCCGGTGGCCAACCAGGCATCTTCGTCGCGTTCGGAAACGTTGCGAAAACCGAGCACCGCCACCGAACGTCGCGGCGTCACCAAGCGGCGGCTGCCGTCGTCCGCGCGGCGCCATGCATTGAAGCTCCAAAGCGCAGCGCTCAGCAAGATGACCGTCACCAGCAGGCCCCCGAGCCGGCGCTTCCGTTGGCGATCCCCGCTGCCGGCGTGCGTCAGGGCTGGGCGTGGCGCTGTTGGCGGTCTGGGTCCGGAGCGCGCTGTGCCACCGGTGATCGCTGTGCCGGCCCTTGAGCCGGCGGTGGGGGAGGCCGGGCGCTCCATGCCAGTGCCCGCGGGCGTGGTGTGTCCGGACGCTGCCGGTGCGGGCGCCGATGTGCCAGCCACGGGCAACGTGCTGTGGGTGGTTTCCGGGGCGGGCACAGCGTCCAGGTCGGCGATGGCGGCTGCTGCGCTCGGGTAGCGATCCTCGGGCTGGCGTGCCATAGAGCGCAGGATCATCGCCTCCCAGGGCGCGGCCAGACCCGGGACGTAGGTTCGCGGTGGTGGTGGCGGCTCGCTCAGTCGCTTGACCGCTGCGGTGATGGGATCCTGCGCTTCGAAGGGTAGGTGACCGGTGAGCATCTCGTAGGCCACGACGCCGAATGCGTAGACGTCGGCCGCCGGTGTCGCCGTCTTGCCCTCGACCTGTTCGGGCGCCATGTAGGCCGGCGTGCCGATCGAGCCGCCGCCGGTGACCTGGGCTGCGAAGCGGTCGTTGCCGCCACCACCGCGCGCGATGCCGAAATCCGTGACCACCAGGCGCGTGCCAGCACCATCGGGTACCAGGAAAACGTTCTCGCTCTTCAGGTCGCGGTGCACCACCCCGGCGCGGTGTGCCGCCTCGAGTGCCGCCGCCATCTGGGTCAAGAGCGGTCGTGCCTCGTCGGTGCGCATGGCGCCGCGCCGGCGCAGTTGCTGGGCCAGGGTCTCACCGTGCAGAAGCTCCATGGTCAAGAACACCACAGGCTCACCGCCAGCCGCCGGCCGATGCTGGCCAAACTCGAAAATGCGGCAGACATTCGGGTGGGTGACCTTGCGCGCGAGGTGGATCTCGCGCTTGAAGCGATCCACCATGCCTGCCGCCTCGAGGCCGCGCGGCAGGATGGTCTTGAGCGCCAGACGGTCGAGAAGTTCCAAATCCTCGACCTCATAGACCTCACCCATGCCGCCCCGTGCCAGGAAGCGAAGCACGCGGTAACGCTCGGCGATCAGGCTGCCGGGGGCGAAGACCGTCGACGCCGTCGCGCCTGCGACCGCTGCCTCCGATCCCGACAAATGACGTGTGGGCGTCTGCGTCGCTACCCCCTGGCTGGGTGCTGCGGCCACCGGGGTGGTCGGCGAACGGGTGGCGTCAAAGGGTGCACTGCTGGTCGCCGATGGCTTCTTCGGTCGCAGCCGATATTGGGTCTTGCATCCCGGGCACACCACCCGCCTCTGCGGGTCATGAACGGCACCCGAGATCTCGATCACCGTGCCACAGCGCTTGCACAAAAGCTCCAAGGAGGCTCTCCAGTCATCACCCGTCCAACACCACGGATGTCCCGGCCGCCGCGGTTCAAGGACCGACCTGGCGGCGCACGCGCGCGGGCACCGAGGCACTGAAATGCGATGGCACCCATGATATCCGACCCTGGTGCCTGGCACCGAACGAAAGTGCCGGAAAGTGCCAGCCGAGTGTTGAGGTGCCAGT